>Ga0172371_10000128_pt1 | contig 103362 bp, 105 predicted proteins | sample Lak12m_FD_114543 | JGI IMG/M metagenome (GOLD analysis project Ga0172371, IMG submission 114543) | Freshwater microbial communities from Kabuno Bay, South-Kivu, Congo - kab_022012_12m | ecosystem: Environmental > Aquatic > Freshwater > Lake | place: Democratic Republic of the Congo...
AGGAGCAAATGGATATCCAGCAAGAGAGTACGGATCTTTAGATAAACATATTATGGTGGTTGGCCTGGGACCCCCCTTTTAGGGGGGCCTCATGATACCACCAGTTCACTGGTGGTATTCATTATCCAGAGAGACTTCATGAATCACTGCATTGATCCTCCCGTGAAGACTGCTGGTTTCGTCCTCTCATTGCGGAAGGTCATAAACGGCAGCGGTTTACGTGAACATTCGGTAAAGATGTACAAGGTGGTGCAGACAGTATGAACGTGAATCATCTTAAAGCGTTTTACGTCGTGGCAAAGGAAAAAGGATTTACACATGCCGCCAAGCAATTGAACGTCTCTCAACCGACGCTCAGCATGCAGGTGAAGTCTCTCGAGAAACGATTTTCCGTCCCCCTGATCAAGCGAAACAAAAAAACGTTCGAGTTGACTGACGAAGGACATATCGTCTTCAAACATGCAGAGAAAATCTTTGGCCTCCTTTATGAGCTGAAGAAGGAGCTGGAAAATTTTGAAACGAACAACCTGATCATCGGTTCCACCCCCTATATCTCAAATCACGTATTGCCGGAAATCCTGCTGGCCATCCAGGAGCGGCACAGGGACCTCAAAGTCCAGATCTACACCGGTTTGTCCACAGAGGTGCTTCAGAAGGTCCTGGATTACGAATACCACCTCGCCGTCATCGGCAGACTGCCGTACCCTGACAACATCGTATACATTCCGGTACTCAAGACCAAACTATTGTTTATATCCAAGAACGACATGGGTGGGGAGGTCAGTCTCAAGGATTTGGTCAATTACCCGATCATTCTGCCGGAGCAGGGATCGGCAACAAGGAAATATCTGCTGAATGAATTCCGAGCAAGAGATCTGACCATCAAAAACTCGATCGACTGCGAGAACCCGCCGGCGATCCAGCATATGGTCCAACTGGGAATGGGGGGCGCGTTTTTCCCCCTTTTCAGCGTTCAGCGGGATGTACAAGAGGGGCATTTCCACATGGCGACCGTCAAAGAAGACCTGTCGCTGGACTACGATCTGATCTTTCTAAAAGACCGAAGGAGCTCCCAGACGGTCAAGATGTTCATATCGACAATGAAAAAACTCAAACAGACGCACTCAGGATGACGAAGGCGCTTTGCCGCCTCGGGACCCTTCACGGTACGACCTTATGGCATCGAGGCAGAAGGCCCGTACCGTGATGCAGGAGATCAAAGAAACTCCGTCTCGATCAAGGCAGGCAGATCGGCGACGCTGGGGATCACATGGGTGTGCCAGTATTTTCCCCAATCGGTGACAGGCCGGGGACCGCTCAGGACACCCACCACACCGCGGCACCCCGCATTGCGCCCCTCCAACATGTCGGCCGGTGTATCGCCGATCTTGATCACCTCATGGACACTCTGGATATTGAGCATCGTCATGGCATAGAAGATCATGAACGGTGCCGGCCGGCCGATCTCTCCGGGGATATGCTCTACATCCACGGCGAGGTCCACTAGTCCGTCCCTCACCCAACCCAGGCCATCCATAATGGCATCGGTGATGACGCGATGAAAACCTGTATCCGTCGCCACCTTGATCCCATGATCATGGCACCAGCGGAAGGTTTCGACCGCCCCGGGGATGGCCTTCAACTGCCTCTTGTAATAGTCCATCATGATCTCCTGGTACCGATCGAAGACCTTGATCGCCTGCTCGTACGTTTCCGGGTCCTTGATCTTCTCGAAATCTTCGATTTCGATCTTCTTGCCCAGCTGTCGGGCGATGAGAAACTGATAGAGGTGGATCTTGTTTGTCCCCATATGATAGAGGATCTCCTCTTTCGTCGTATTGAGACGGTGTTCTTGGGCGGCCTGGTAGAGACAGTCCCTGACACCCGTATCATCGTAAACCGTCGTCCCCGAAAGGTCGAACATCACCATGCTGATCTTTCCCATCTTTGACTCCTCCTGAAGTGTATTTGATACGAACCTCTCGATCGAAAACCGTCATGGGATGACGGCCACACGGATCGCTTTTCCTGAACGGGCCAGCTCCATCGCCTCGTTGATCCTCTCCAATGGGAACCGTTCCAGAACCAGTTTCTGGAACGGGAATCTCCCTTTTGTCTGGCTCAGAAAATCGATGGCCCACTGAAGATGCCTCGTGTCGTAGTTATGGACACCCCGAATCGTAAGACAGCGAAATACGATCTCGGAGAAGTCCAGCGTCACATTCGCCCCGGGAAAGGTGTTGCCGTGTTCGATATACCGCCCTCCCAGCCGCAGACACTTCAATCCTGTCGGGACGATGCTCGGCGCGATGGCGACATCCATCGCCACGTCAACACCGAATCCTTCCGTCAGCTCCTGGACCGCCCGGACGATCTCTTCCTCCTTCATGTCGCGAACGTTGATCGTATCGGTCGCTCCGAAAGACCGGATCGCCTCAAGGCGGGATTCAAGGATATCCGTTACGATGACCTTCCGGCAGCCGTGATGGCTCGCCAGGGCTGCCGCATAAAATCCGAGGGCTCCGGCCCCCTGGATCAGGACGTTTTCAAACGGTCTCAGCGCAGCGGCTTCCCAGCCGGCGATCACCGTGGCCAGCGCGCAGTTGGCCGGTGCCGCCTCCTCGTCCGTCAGTTCCTCGGGCACCCTGATGACGCACGTTCCCGGGGTGATGTAGCAATACTCGGCAAACCCTCCGACGAAATGGGGAGGAACATCGCAGGAGTCATGCCCGTACTTCTTCAGGTGGAGGCATTTCATCATCAGCCCCTTCTCCCGGCAATAATAGCATTTTCCGCAGTTGTCCATGATGGTCCAGGTAATCCGGTCCCCAACGTGCAGTTTCCGGTTCCCCGAATCATAAGCAACCCCCTCACCCATTTCCACAATCCTGCCGACGATTTCATGGCCGAGAATCATCGGAACAGGGGCCTTCTTCCTGCCCGACCAGGCAAGGACATCCGAACCGCAGATTGTACAGCAGGCAATCTTTACCAGGATCGCCCCTTTTTCTACACGCGGCAGGGGATATTCTCGGATTTCCAGGTCCCCCTGGGTCTTCACCATCACAGCGGCCTTTGCCATTCTTTTTGTCATACCCCCTCCATTATTGAAATTCGTATCGTCTAGCCGCCCAAAAAGATGCTCTTCCTGAGCCGTCCTTGCGACCCGCCGCATCGGAACCGGCTCCGTTGCGGGATCGTCGTGTCTTTATCTCTCTCCCAAAGGTCTCAGGAAGGGGAAATCCGGTTCAGGGCGTTATGCGGGATTTTCCCTTCCAGTACCCGGTTGATGTTTTCCACGAAGAACGCATACCGCTTTTGATGGTATTTCAGCCCATCCGGCATGCCCGCCGTATGGGGGGTCAGAATGACGTTCCTCATCTTGCGAAGCGGGCTGTCCTTTGACAAAGGTTCCTTTTCGAACACATCCAATCCTGCGCCTCCGATCTTTTTCGTCTCCAGGGCATCAACCATTGCCTCCTCGTCGACAACCGGCCCCCGTGAGGTGTTGATCAGGAAGACATTCCGCTTCATGGAGGCCAGTTCCTTGTTTCCGATCATGTGGCGGGTCTGTTCATTGAGAAATGTATGCAGCGTGATGACATCCGCCTTGCTCAGAAGGCTTGTCAGATCGGTCATCTCGCATCCGGGTCCCGCTTCCACGGGACGGATATCATACCCTAGAATCCTCATCCCGAAAGCCGAGGCGCGGTGGGCTACGGCCTTTCCGATGCTTCCCATCCCGATGATCCCAAGCGTCTTTCCCGCAATCTCGGCCCCCTGATAATCGACTCCGTATTCTCCCTGCTTCATGATCCCGTCAAGGAAGATCATCTGTTTGAACCAACAGCAAATGAAGGCCATCACGTGCTCGGCCACCGCGATGGTGTTGACGTTCGCCCCACTGGCCGCGTAGATCCCCCTTTTCGTGCATTCGGGGATGTTCACGTTGTCAAAACCGGCACCCGTCTGGACCAGCCTGAGTTTCTTCGCCCGCTCCAGAAACGGCCCGTCCACCTGAATATGCTCAGGAATAATCACCTCTGCCTCGGCCAGTTCGGCATCCGCTTCTTCGGCGGATACAATGGCGATTCGCCAGTTGTTTGGGAAGTGTGTTGTGATGCGTCTTTTTGAACCTTCTGTGAAATCTCCGATAATGACGACCTTCATACCCAATACCCCGCTCCCCTTCTGCCAAGAATACCTTTCTCGTGGTGAATCGGTTCGGCTTCCGGTCATTTTGTACGCGGCGACCGTGCCGCTTCCATGAAGACAGAGACATCTCTTCGATAGGATTTCGCGCGGACATTGCCGTGAAGGGCAATTCGCCGCATTCCGCTAACCGGTCCCTTTCCTTCCCACCTCGACGCCGGCGATCTTTTCCATAGGCATAATGACCGCGGCCAGATGCTGGTCATGATGGCCCAGGCCTTGCGCTTCCAGATAGATCTGCTGCGCCAGCGCGGGGAGCAGCAGCCTGACGCCGTTCTCCTTTGCCGTTCGGATGGCGCATTCGAGGTCTTTGATCATCCCGGAGACCGTATAGACGGCATCGAAACGACGCGGCAGAATGGCCTCGGGCACGGCCCGGTCCAGCGCCCGACACTGTCCTGAACTGAGGTGCAACACATCGAACAGCTTTTGCGGATCGAGCCCGAGTTTTGTTCCCAATACCATGGCCTCCGCCACCAGGACGTGGGCCGTTCCGGTCAGGATCTGATTGCAGATCTTGGTTGAACACCCCGCTCCGATCGGCCCCATGTGGATGATATTTTTCCCGAAGACCTCCAGCACGGGTCGAGCCTTTTCCAGCGCTTCCGATTCGGCACCCACCATGACGCAGAGCGTCCCGTTTTCCGCCCCCTGCGGCCCTCCGCTGATAGGCGCATCAATGAAAGAAACGCCCTTGGCCTGAAGCGCCTCGCCTATTTTCCTGCTGATCGCGGGATAGACTGTACTGGTGTCGATACAGATCTGGCCGTCCCTTGCCCCCTCAATCACTCCCTCGGATCCGAGATAGACCTGCTCAACCTGCTCCGGCGTCAGAACACAAGAAACGATGATTTCCGCCAAACGCGCCACCTCGGCCGAAGAGGAGGCGGGCTTCGCTCCCAGAGCGACAAGATGATCGACAGGTTTTCGGCTGCGGTTGTGCGCCACCACCTGATGGCCGGCCTTGATGAGGTTGCGTGCCATGGGAAGACCCATGCGCCCCAAGCCGATAAATCCAACTTTCATCTTCCCTTCCTCCTTTTCTGAGCAATGATTCCTCTGTCCACCGCATCCGTTTCTACGGCGCGATATCGTATGAACGTCCCGGCGGGAGCAGAGGCCGCTTTTTTTGTTTCTTCCTGAAGCGGTTCATGGATACAGTAGGCGGACATTTGATTGAAAATCATACAGGGACGGACGAGAGGAGCTCCAATATATAATTTCGATAGTAGTATTGATGATGCTCTATTGAAGCACGCTTCACTTTAAGCGGCGCGATCCCTCTTTGGTTTGACGCTCTGCATCAGCCGTCCGGTCAAACCGTCGATCTCACACCCAGCCACCCGGGATAGGAAGGAATCGCTGTCCTTATCGCCTCCGCTGTGTCTCCTTCCTATTTGCTCAAGCCGATGGCGATCACTCCCATCGTGATCAGCAGGGCGCCAAGGAGTTTCTGCGCCCCGTGATTCTCCCCCAGAAGGACAACCCCGTAGTAGGAGGAAAGAACGATGCTGACTTCGCGGACCGCGGCGACATAACTGACTTTGCTGATCCGGAGGGCGAAGAGGATCATCAGATACGTGAATCCGCTGAGGAATCCGACAACCAAAATGGAGCTTTTGCGCCGCCGCCACTCTGTCATCAGATAGTGGCGCTCCCGGATCAGGGTCCAGGGGGTGAGGACCAGCCAGGTGATCAGGAGCAGGAGGTAGATGTAGACGGGCGGATATACCAGTGCCACGCCGACCTTGTCCACGAGCGAATAGAACGCGATGGCCAGCCCCGTGAAGAGGGCCCAGAGCGAGGCCCCGCCGTGAAAGGCCCGAAAAGGCTCCAGGAAAGCGGAGCCGCTGAAAGAGCGCAGGTGAACGCAATAGATCCCGGCGATGATCAGGGCGACCCCCATCATCCCCAGAGGGGAAATCTCCTCGTGAAGCAGGATCACGGCAAGAACCGGCACAAAAAGGGGCCCCGACCCCCGCGCCAGCGGATAGACCAGGGAGAGGTCTCCCCGCTGATAGGCGATCCCCATGCACCAGAAATAGACCCCATGGATGATCCCTGTGGCGACGATGCAAAGCCAGCCCGTCGGCGGGATCGAAATCGTCGGATAATAGAAGAGAAACAGTGGCAGATAGAGGAGCACAGCCGCCAGGAGAAACCACCAGATGAAGACGATCTTCCTGTCGCTTTTCTTGAGCAGGTAATTCCATCCTGCATGCAGAAAGGCGGAGGCAAGAACGATGCTCAGGGCGATTCCGCTCATGGCTCCGCCGCCTTGGCCGGAACCGTATCCGAATCCCTACAGGACATCTTCCAGTATCTCCGCCGCCTCCCGTACGAACCGGGGGCAAAGTTCGGTGAAAAGCTTCTTCTGCCGTGCGGTCTCCATCCCCTCGGGCGTGGAAATATCACAGCCCAGGAGCTCTCGGCACAGAAGCGAACCGCTGCCCGCCCGGAAACGGCCGCAAAAGTCGCGCACGATGGCGTAGTTCTTCGCCTTGGTTTCCTTATCGCGCGCTTCGGTGTGACCGTACTTGAGTCCGATGACCATCAGGGCGCCGGTGACTGCCCCGCACACTTCCCCGAGCCCTCCCATGCCGCCCCCCATGCCGGCGGCTGCCTTCAGGGCCGTTTCCCTGTCCAGACCGAGATCCCCTCCATAGGTGGAAAGGATTGCCTGGGAACAACTGAACCCCTCCTGGAAACAGCCCACCGCCTCCTCAACCTTCTTGCTCATCTCGCTGCGCCTCCCATCGGTAGGGGATGATCCCATCCCCTCTGATCCCCTCATGAACGCGGGTTCGGTGTTTTGCGGCGCACTATAATATGAACGGAGCCGGTCGTCAAATGCTCAATTGCAGCAATGTCACCGGACAGGATTTGTTTCGTGCAATGAATCCGCTCCCGCGGTTCGGATGACGGTTCCTCAAGGATCCTTTCAACAAACAGCCTCTGTTCATGGTTTTATTATCACGAGCCACCTATCACGAGCTACTGTTTGACATTTAAGGGTCCTTCCGTTATAGTGCCCGTGAGCTTCTCGGACCAAGAGTCAAGACCATGCAAATACAGGATGTATTTCGTTATTATGGGAGCGATCTGAAGCGGGTTGAAGAGGACATGGAGATGCATCTCCGTTCGGAAGTGCGGCTCATTCCGGAGATCATCCACCACCTGATCGGCAGCGGCGGCAAGCGGTTCAGGCCCCTTCTGCTTCTGGCCGCCGCTGAGCTCTGCGGTTACCGCGGGGAACGCCGGTATCCCCTGTCCGTGGTCATCGAATTCATCCATACGGCAAGTCTTCTGCACGACGACGTGATCGACGAGGCGGAAACACGGCGCGGCAAGGTTTCCGCCAATCATGTCTGGGGAAACGCGGCCAGCGTCCTGGTCGGGGACTTCCTCTATTCCAAATCCTTCCGACTCATGACAGAAGACGGAACCCCGGCCATCCTCAAACTCCTGTCCACAACCACCAACACGATGTCGGAGGGAGAGGTCTTTCAGCTGGTGAAGGCGGGCGACATCAACCTGACGGAAAAGGAGTACCTGTCGATCGTGGAAAAAAAGACGTCCATCCTGATCTCGGCGGCCTGTGCCATCGGAGGCATCCTGGGGAACGCGACGGACAGCCAGATCGAGGCGCTCACCCGTTTCGGGATGAGGCTGGGAAACGCCTTCCAGATCACGGACGACACCCTCGATTATGTGGCCAGGCAGGAGGAATTCGGAAAGGCGATCGGTCAGGATCTCAGGGAAGGCAAGATGACGCTTCCCCTCATCCGAACCATGAAGAAATGCACTCCGGAAGAGCGGCTGTTCATCCGGAAGGGGATCGAAGAAAAGGACGAAGGGGCCTACGCAGAGATTATGGCCTTGATCCACCGTTACGACGGGATTCCCTATGCCCTGTCCAAGGCCGGGGCCTGCATCGAGGAAGCAAAAAATTTCCTTGCGTCTTTTGCGGACTCGGAGGCCAAAACAGCCCTTTATACCATCGCCGATTACATCATAGAAAGAAGACTGTAGGCCTCGCTTCCGGAGATCGGATCATGACCCCCATCAGAACTGTCGCCGTTGTTTGTTTTGCCTTGCTCGTTGTCGCCGGACCCTCGCTGGGAGCATCCACGCCGGAGGAGACCTTCCGGAAGAATTTTCCCGCTATCCCCCTGGACAGCATCGCCCCGACCGCCGTAGAAGGTCTTTATGAGATCGTCTCCGAGGGCAGGGTCGCCTATTATGCCCCGGGACCGGGGTACCTCGTCACCGGATCGCTCATCACCAAGGAAGGGAAAAACCTCACCGAGGAGCGTGTTGAAGAGATCCTGGAGGGGAAACTGAAGGGAATCCCTCTCGAAAAGGCCCTGATCATCGGCAAGGGTCCCCACACGGTGATCGAAATCACGGATCCGGACTGCACCTATTGCCGGCAGGCCTCTGCCTTCCTTTCCTCGAGAGCCGACGTGACACGGCATGTCTTCTTTTTCCCCCTGTCGATTCATCCCAACGCCGAGGCGAAGATCCGCTATATCTTCTGCGCCACCGACCGGGTCCGTGCCTATGAGGAGGCGATGACCGGGAAGTTGGACAAGATGAAATTCAAACCCTGCGAAGACGCCGCGGCGGCGGAACTGGTCAAGACCCACAAAGAGATCGTCACCCGGATCGGCGTCACAGGAACCCCTCTTTTTCTCATCGACGGACAGGTCGTCAGGGGGGCCGATATCCCGCGCATGGAAAAGATCCTCGAAAGCAAGAAGAGGTAGGTCATTTCCCGTGTCCGCGGAAATTGGCCGACCCTGCCGCGTCCTACGGATGAGCCCAAAACGCGCCGCCTAACCATCCGGAGAGATACGGCGCCAAGATCGGATCATGGACAGGAGATCAGGTATGATGCTGAGCGACCTCTATTTGGAAAGATACGCCGATGTGCTTCTCTGGGGATTAAAGACGTCCCGCCGGGGGCGCTTCAAAAAAGGGGACGTCATCCTCGTTCAGTATGACCCTGCCGCCCTCAAACTCGCGGAGATCCTCTATGACAGGATCATCGCCGCGGGGATGAATCCGGTCCAGAGGATGGGGCTGACCGTCGGGATGGAGCGCTCCTTCTATAAAAAGGCCGGCGGGCGCCAACTGATCTTTCACGCGCCGGGGGAAAGGGAGTTTTTCGGGAATCTGCACGGGCGGATCTACCTCCACGCCCCGGAATCCCTGACCCACTTGAAGGAGGTCGATCCGGCCCGGATCGGCAAGGTTGTGGTGGCGCGCAAACCACTGCGCGACATCCTCGAGCGGCGCGAACAGGAGGGGCTCCACGGCTGGACCCTCTGCACGCTGCCCACGCCGGAGCTGGCAAGGCAGGCGCGCGCGACGCCGGAGGCGTATGCCGCGCAGATCGTCCGGGCCTGCTATCTCGACCGGAGGGACCCTGCCGGCAAATGGACGGCCATACGGAAGGAGGCGACCGCCATCAAGCAATGGCTGGGACGAATGAAAACCGCCTTCTTCCATGTCGAATCCGAGAATTGCGATCTTAAAATCGCACCCGGGGAGCAGAGAAAATGGGTGGGGATCTCGGGCCACAACATTCCCAGTTTCGAACTTTTCGTCTCGCCGGACTGGCGGGGAACCGAGGGGACTTACTACGCCAATCTCCCCTCCTATCGGAGCGGCAACTACGTGACAGGGGTTCGTCTGACCTTTGCCAGGGGCATCGCCGTCAAGATCGGCGCCGAGACCGGCGAGGCGTTCACCGTCGGGCAGCTCAGGATGGACCCGGGCGCGGCGCGGATCGGCGAATTCTCGCTGACCGACAAGCGCTTCTCGCGGATCGACCGGTTCATGGCCGACACCCTCTTCGATGAAAACTTCGGAGGCAAGTACGGGAACTGTCACATCGCGGTCGGGGCCTCTTACACCGATTCCTACACGGGGGATCCCGCCGCCCTGAACGGTGCGCTCAAGCAGCGGTTGGGATTCAACGAATCGGCCCTCCACTGGGATCTGGTGAACACGGAAGACAAGACCGTCACCGCCCATCTGAGTGCAGGCAAGCGGCTCGTCATCTATGAAAACGGCCGATTCCGGTATTGACGCCCCCTTGGCCCGCCTTTGGAAAATCCTTGACTGCCTCCGGCGGATCAAGTAGAAATCCGGCTATTCTTTATTGGTGAGGTCTCCGGATGCCATGAAGCGATCCTATCCGAATAAGCGGCGGCTGCCGACGATTCTCCTGGCCCTGGCCGGCATCGGCATTGCCTGGGCCTATGCCGTCTGCCCGGGATCTTGCAGCTATCTGCAGGGTGGGTTTATGGGCATGGATCTGAAGTACCTGGGGATCTTTTACATGGCCGTGATCCTCCTGCTCGCCCTGATGAAGAGGCACCTGCTCTGCCTGCTCCTGCTCGCCTTCGGAGCGGGGGGCGAGGTTTTTCTCATCGGCTATCAGGTCCAGAGCGGAGTCTACTGCCCTTACTGCCTGGCCTTTGCAGCCGCGCTCCTTTTGGCCTTCATCGTCAATTTCGAGCGATCCAGGAAGTGGCTCGCCGCCCTGGCTGTCGCCGCCGGCCTGATCTCTTTCCTCCTGTTTTTTTCAGGGGCCGCCACGCCGGTCTATGCCGCCGGACTTCCCACGACCACCTTCGGCAAGGGGCCCGTCGAAGTGAGGATCTATACGGATTATTTCTGCGGCCCCTGCCGTGAAGAGGAGAAGGAGGTCATGGCGCTCCTCACGGAACTGGTCGATAAAAACCTCATCCGCGTCACCTTCATCGACACGCCCCTCCACAGGGAAACGGTCCTGTACGCCGGTCATTTCCTCGCGGCGCTCAATGCAAAGGAGGGATGGGATCTTCGCCAGGTCATCGCGCTGAGGGCGGTGTTCTTCTCGGCGGCAACCGAGAGGATCAAAGAGAAGGATGCGCTCGAGAGCTTTCTGAAGAAGAAGGGGGTTCCCCTGAAGCCCTTCGATTCGGCGCCGGTCTTCAAGATCTTCACCAGCTACCTGAAAGAGGACAGAATCAACGCGACGCCGACCTGCGTCATCGTCGGTCCTCAGGGGAAGCAGACCCTGGTGGGAAAAGACGACACGATCCGGGCGCTGCGCAACCTGCGGAAATAAAGGAAACCTACTTCAGCCTTTCCTGCATCCTGTCCGACACTTCCCTGAGCTGCTTGAGAACCGCCACGCTCCTGTCCGCTGTGAGGCTCCCCATGCCGCAGGAAGGGGTGATGAGGCAGCGCCGGAGCATCGTCTTCCGATCGATGCCCTCCTTCTCCAGTTGCTGCATGCCGTCGTCGATCCTGGAGATGAGCATCTGGGCCGTCTCGTCCCGCGTGAAAAGGCCGGTCGGAATCACGCCCCAGGCGAGCGCGCCGCCGCGGGCATAGAACTTTTTGATATCGCCGGAGTAAAGAAGGACGCGGTCCATATACCCGAAGGCGTCGAAGTTCACGATGTCCGCCCGGGTATGGAATATCATCGACCAGTCCGCGTTTCCGCAGCAGTGGATTCCGGCGATGCCCCCCAGTTCATGGATGGTGTCGATGATCTCGTTGAGCTTTTCCGGGACCATTTCCGGCGAGACCGCCGAAGTGCCCGAACCGAGGGACTCCATGGCGGGCTCGTCGATGAACAGGATGACCGGCTTTCCAAACCGGCCGAGCTCCCGTATCTGCCAGGCAGCCTTCATGGCAAGCCCCTTGACCACGGCATCGTAGAGCATCTCATGGTGGATGATGTCCCTTCCGGTTTCATCCTTAAAAGAGAGACCCGCAGTGATCGGGCCGGTGATCTGACCCTTGACGTACCGCAGGTTCGCCGGCAGGCCTTTGCGCAGGGCATCGACAAAGACCGGAAAGGCGGCCGCGAATCCTTCCGTGATCCTGAAAAAGCCATAGTCTTTCTCGATGTACCGCTCGAAGAACTTCTCCAGTTCGGGCATGAGATCCCGGGATGTATCAAAGGAGACCCTCTGCTTTGCCTCGTCCACCACGATACCCGGCAGGGACTCGCTGTACTGGGGGGCCATCTGCTCATGGAAGCTGCGCTGGGGGAGCTGCGGCCAGATCGGCGCCTCGGGCAGATACTCGAGCGAAAGCCGGACGGCCTGCTCGGGATCCGTCAGCGGCATGCTGCCGATGCCGGTGGCGATGCAATCAAAATCGTGTTTCATGAAGGTGAGCTCCTTTCATCCCATTTGCGATCGGATTATATCGCCTCCGGGACAAAAAAACAATGCGGACACGGGGGCCGGATTCAGACGATCGCCGGCCCTTCGTAGCGCTCGGCCAGTGGCTCGTCCAGGCCCTCCCGATCTTGCTTCATCGCATAGGGGAGGTAATTGAGGATATCCTGGGCGGTGATTCCGTCCTCCCCCTTGTCGGAGGCGGCCAAGTCTCCGGAGAGGCCGTGGATGAACACCCCCTTGCGCACCGCCTCCTCCAGCGGGAGGCGGCTGTGCATGGCCGCGATGGTCCCGGTGAGGACATCCCCGGAACCCGCCGTCGCCATTCCCGGATTGCCGCTCAGGTTGATGAAGACCCGCCGCTCCGGCGTTCCGACCAGGGAGTGGGCGCCTTTCAGCACGATGAGCGCCTTCAGATCCGCGGCGGTCTCCTGAATGGTCGCTATCCGATTCCTCTCGCCTTCGGCAACCGGCTTTCCCGTCAGCCGGGACATCTCTCCCGGGTGGGGTGTCAGGACCGTCAAGCCGGGCCGGTTTCGGATGATCTCCTGATGGTCGGCCAGGGCGGTGATGCCGTCGCCGTCGATCAGAAGCGGTTTTTCGATCCGGCCGGCCAGATCCCGGATGAGCTCCTGGGTCTCCGCCGCAAGGGAAAGACCGGGCCCCATGACCACCATATCCGCCCGGTTCGCCAGCTCCAGGAGGGCGTCCCTGTTCTTCATGGAGAGGCTTCCCTCGGTGGTTTCCGCCTGCGGCACAAAGACGATCTCGCTGCCCCGCGTTGCCAGAAAGGGGGTCATCGACCAGGGGGCGGCAAGGCGTGCGTATCCGCCGCCGGCCTTCAGGAAGGACATGGCGGAAAAATACGGGGCGCCGTAATAGCCCGCCGCCCCGGCAATGAACAGGACGTCCCCGGCCGATCCTTTGTGGAGCGTCCGCTCGCGCAGGGGAAGGCCGATATAGCCGTTGATCTCGACCTGGATCGCCTCATCGTCATAGAACGTCGGCGGGAAGGAAAGGCGGGTCAGGTGGAGTTTACCGCACAGGCCGTAGCCTGGATAGAGCATGTTGCCGGTCTTCGGGAGGCCGAAGGTGACGGTGTGGTCCGCCTGGACCGCCGTCCCCATCACCTCCCCTGTCTCGCCGCTGACGCCCGAGGGGATATCCAGGCTGAGGACCGGCTTGCCGCTCATGTTGATCAGCTCGATCGCCTGCCCATACAGGCCGCCGACCGTCCGGTCCAGGCCCGTCCCGAAGAGGGCATCGACGATCCCGTCGCTGTGGATCACCGCCGACCGGACCGTGGCGATATCCTTGACCCGCTTCACCTCGATGGGCAGCCGCTCGACGATCCCCATATTGGTCTTTGCCGCCCCGCGGAAGCGGTCGGGGTCTCCGACGAGCAGGACCCTGGGGGTCCCGCCTCCGGAAAGGATGTGCCTGGCCACGACCAGGCCGTCGCCTCCGTTGTTTCCGATCCCGCAGAAAACGACATACCTCCTCCCGGCGACGCCGAACTCCCGGCAAAGGACATCGAAGGCGGCCCGGCCGGCGTTCTCCATGAGGATCTCCTCGGACACCCCCAGCTCTTCAGTCGCCCGGAGGTCCATCGCCCGCATCTGCTCTACACTGCTGACCTTCATCTTTTCCCTCCCTGGTCTTCCGCTCCCGGCAATCTCCGGCGTCTGTTCTCCGTTAGAGCAGAATGCCTTGCATCCCTCTGTGCTCCATGTTGTCCATTATACGCAAAAAGGCAGGCGCTGCAACCCGAGACTGCCTTCTCATCGCTCATCTCCCGCGCCGAGCAGCGCCGCCAGCTCCCGCGGATCGGTCACGGGGGAGGAGCAGGAAAAGCCGGTGCAGACGTAAGCGGAAGCCCGGCCCTGGATGGCACGCATCCCCTTGGTGAACGGGGCGATCTCCGCGATCTTCGGCCCTTCTTCCCCTTCCGGACAAAACAGAAGCGTCATGCGGGGAAGGTAGAGCCGTCTGAGGAGGGCCAGCAGGGCATCGGTGTCCCGGCTTCCGGGCCTGCCGGCGATCACCACCTCGCAAGAGGCGGACGCGGTGAGCTCCAGCGCCGTCATCCACTGGGCATGGGCGGAAGGGATCTGCCGCAGCGACTCCGCAAAGGCGCGGCTGAGCGTTGCGGCTTCCTCCTCCCGGCGGGAATCCCCGGTCATCCTCCCCAGGCGGATCAGGTTCATCAGGGTCACCGCGTTTCCCGACGGGACCGCCCCGTCGTGTCCCTCTTTGGGTCTGAAAAGCAGGGCCTCGCCGTCATCCGGCGTTAAGAAAAAGCCTCCGTCCGGATCGCGGAAACGGCTGTCGACGACCTCCTGCAGGGCAAGCGCCGCGCGCAGATCGTCGGCATCGAATCCCGCTTCGTACGCCTCGATCAATCCCCAGATGAAAAAGGCGTAATCGTCCAGATGGGCCGCCACGGACGCCTCCCCTTTGCAGAAGCAGTGGAGGAGACGCCCCTCCGGGGTTTTCATCCGCGCGAGGATGAACGCGATCGCCTCCCGGGCGGCCTCCAGATACCGCGGCTCGTTGAAAACCCGGGCCGCCCGGGCCAGGGCCGCGATCATCAGGCCGTTCCAGTCGGTCAGGATTTTATCGTCCCGCAGCGGGCGAACCCTTTTTCCGCGGGCGGCCAGCAGACGGCCGCGGATCCTTTCCAGATCCGTCAGAAAAGCGGCCTCCGCCATGCCGAGCTCCCTGGCGATCCGGGCCGGTGGACCGGAAAGACGGAGGATATTGTCGCCCCTTTTCTGCGGTTCGAGAGGATCGACGAAGTTCCCCTCTTCGACAAGGGAAAAGGCGGATGCCGCCAGGCGGACCTCCTCCGGAGCGAGGAGCCGGCGGATTTCCTCCATCCGCCACAGGTAGAAACGCCCCTCCTCCCCCTCGCTGTCCGCGTCTTCCGCGGTGAAAAAACCCCCCTCCGGCGCCCGCAGCTCGCCAAGGCAATACGCGAGGACCTCCCCGGCCGTCCGGCCGTGGGATTCATCCCGGGTCGCCTGATATGCCTCGGTGAAGGCCATCGTGAGGAGGGCCTGATCGTAGAGCATCTTCTCGAAGTGGGGAACAAGCCATGTCTGGTCGGTGCTGTAGCGGTGAAAGCCGAAGCCCAGTTGGTCGAAGATCCCCCCGTGCCGCATCGCGGAAAGGGTCTTGACCGCCATCCGGAGCGCTCCCGGCGCGCCGGTCCGCTGCCAGTGGCGGAGCAGAAAAACGATCTGATGGGGCATGGGGAACTTCGGGGCGTTGCCGAAACCGCCGTATGCATCGTCGAACTGCTCCTGAAGCTCCGTAAATGTCCGGGCGAGGACCTCTTCGGTATCGAGCTCCCCCTTTTCCACGCGGGGCTGCATCAGCCCGGAAGCCGTCTGCCCCGCGGCTTTTTCAACGTCGTGGCGCCGTGTCTCCCAGAGCGCCTTGATCCTGGGGATCAAATCGACAAGCCCCTGCCTCCCCCACCGGCTCTCCTTCGGGATATAGGTGGCTGCGAAAAAGGGGCGCCGGTCGGGCGTCATGAGGATAGTGAGGGGCCAGCCGCCGCTCCCGGTCATCATCTGGCAGACCCTCATGTAAATCCCGTCGATGTCCGGCCGCTCCTCGCGGTCGACCTTGACGCAGACGAATGCCTCGTTGAGCAGGGCGGCCACGGTTTGGTCCTCAAAGGATTCATGGGCCATGACATGGCACCAGTGACAGGTAGAGTATCCGATAGACAAAAAGACCGGCTTGTCTTCCCTTTGCGCCCGGTCAAAGGCCTCGTCCCCCCAGGGGTACCAGTCCACGGGATTATCGGCATGCTGGAGGAGGTATGGGCTCTTCTCGTTAAGAAGCCTGTTGGGGGTCGGAGAGATCATCCTTTATCCTCCGGTGAAACGATTGCAGTCGAACAGGGGTCCGGGAAGGCGCCTCTGTTTGCCCGCCGGCCTCACGGCGTTTTGATCAGGCGGCCAAGACCCCCGGGCACATCGCCGTCCAGGTGGATGCGAAGGACGCGGCGATCCGCATCAATGAGGGCCTGCCGATCGCCGCTGGCCTGGGCCGCCTTGAGGACGCCGAAGCTGAGCCCCGAAGCGGGATTCCCGAGCTCGTCCGGAATCCGCGCGTCCCCGGCGTCGTCCGCGGTCAGTTGGAGGAAAAGTCCGCGGCCCGCATCCCCCTTGTGGAGCTGACCGGTCGAGTGGAGGAAACGGGGCCCGTAACCCACGGTCACGGCGATGCCAAAACGGTCCCGGAGGCGCAGCCGAAGGCGCATCAGGGCCTCATCGGTTTCCCGGCACGGCTGCAGATAGGCCTGGATCGCCGCATAGGCGCCGGGTCCCGCCTGCATGAGGAATGCGTCCAGCGCCTCCTCCGGGGATTCGGATGCGACATCGCCGTAGACGGAGATCCCCTGCCTCGTAAGGGCCGGCCTCTCCTTGGGCAGCGTCCCCTTTTCTCTGTACTCGCCTATCATCCTGCGGGCAAGGACCTTGGCCGATTCGACATTGGGCTGATCGAAGGGATTGATCCCGAGCTGCCGGCCGGCCGCGACCGTGGCCATTTCCCAGAAGAAACACTGTCCGCCCAGATCGTAGAGATCGGCGATCCGCAGATCGGCAACGGGATGGCCTGTCTTAGCAAGGGCCTGCAGGCGCTGCTCGTCCGTCCGATCCTCACCGACCCGCAGACAGACGAAGACCCGGTCGTTCCCGTACACCTCCGTCGGCCCGAGGGGCTCCCCCACGACCGGCAGGATCCCCTTGCCCTCCTTTCCGGTGCTCTCCGCGATGAGCTGCTCGATCCAGTCGCCAAAGGCCGCGATCTTGGGGGAAAAGACAAAGGTGAGCTTGTCCCGTCCCTCCTTTGCCAGTCCTCCCAAAAGGGCGCCGAGGAAGGCGCCTGTTTCCGCTTTAGCATCGGGAGCAAACTCGGCCTCTCTTTGTATCGCGGCCCTTTCCAAAAGACGCGTGACATCCATTCCGATGAGGGCCGCCGGGAAGAGGCCGAAAAAGGAGAGGGCGGAATAACGCCCCCCGATCTCCGGATCGTTGAGGAAGGTATGACGGAAGCGGCGGGCCGCGGCGAGCTTGGCAAGGTCGCTGCCGGGATCGGTGACGGCGACGAAATGCCTCCCCGCGTCTGTCTCTCCGAGGCGCTCCGCGGCGAGGTTGTAGAAGTACCTGAGAAAGGAAAAGGTCTCCACCGTCCCGCCGGATTTGGTGGAGACGATGAAAAGCGTCCGCCTCAAGTCGAGGCGTCCCGCCCTGTCGAGGACGGCCCCGGGGTCCGTACTGTCAAGGACGTCAAGATCGACAAAGCCCTCGGCCACCCCGAAGATCCTCCGGAACACCTCCGGCGCCAGGCTGGAGCCCCCCATGCCCAGGAGAAGGGCGGAGGTATAGCCGTCGGCCCGAATGGACTCCACGACGGCCGTGATCTCCGCCAGGCTTCCCCTCATGGCGAGCGGGCTTTCCAGCCAGCCGAGGCGGTTCACGATTTCCGTCGGATCCGGTTTCCAGAGGGTATGGTCCTTCTGCCGGATCCGTTCGACGAAACGGCTCTCCTTCAGCCCCCTGCAAAGCGCATCGGCGAGCGGCCGATAGGTTTCCGGGCGGAGCGTCATCCCCTGCTTTGGCATCGTCGCATCTCCTGATCTTACGCGTTGCAACCCCGGCGGCATCCCCCGGTCACCGGCCGAGAAGCCTCCGGGCCGCGGCCGCGACCGCCGCGGCGGTGATCCCGAATTTTTCGTAGATCACCTTGTAGGGGGCGCTGGAGCCGAAACGGTCGATCCCCACGATCTCCCCTTCAAGACCCACATAATGCTCCCAGCCCAGACGGCTTCCTGCCTCCACCGCCACCCTTGCGCGGACCGCGGGGGGAAGGACCTTGTCCCGGTACTCCTGCGGCTCGCGGTCGAAGAGCTCCCAGCTCGGAAGCGAAACGACGCGGACGCGGATCCCTTCCCGGGCAAGCATTTGTCCGGCGGCAAGCGCGATCTCCACCTCCGATCCGGTTCCGATGAGGATCGCCTCCGGATCCCCCGCGGCCGACTCCCAGAGGATGTATCCCCCCTTCTGCAGATCCGATGCCGGATGGAGCAAGGCGCGGTCCGGAACGGGCAGGTTCTGGCGGGTGAAGATAAGGGCCGTGGGGCCGGCGTCGTTCTTGAGGGCCGCCCGCCAGGCCTCGACCGTCTCGTTCGCATCGGCCGGCCGGATCACCGTCAGATCGGGGATCGCCCTGAGGCTCATCAGTTGTTCGATGGGCTGATGTGTGGGGCCGTCCTCGCCGACGCCGATGCTGTCGTGGGTGAAGACGTAGATGACCCGGAGCCGCATCAGGGCGGCCAGGCGGATCGACGGCCGCATATAGTCGGCAAAGGTGAAGAAGGTCCCGGTGAAAGGGAGGATTCCCCCGTGGAGGGCCATTCCGCCGGCGATCGCCGCCATCGCGTGCTCACGGACCCCGAAGTGGATGTTGCGGCCCGCGTAGCCCCACGCCCCGCCGGTCGCCCCTTCGATGCAGTCGGGCGGGTTGCCCGGTTTCTCAAAATCCCCCTGGCCTTTGAGCCAGGTGAAGGTGGAGGGGTTCAGGTCGGCGGATCCCCCCATGAGCTCCGGCACCACCGGAGCCAGGGCCTGGAGAACCGCCTCCGAGGTCTTGCGCGTCGCCACGTCTTTTGTTCCGGGGCCGTAAGAAGGCAGCGCCTTTTCCCAATCCCTTGGCAGCTCCCCTTTCATCATCCTTCGGAACTCGGCCGCCTCTCCCGGATAGGAGGCGCTATAACGGTCGAACGCCTCCTTCCAGGCTGCCTGCCTGCCGGCGCCTTCGGCACCGGATGTGCGGAACAAGGCGAGGATCTCATCCGGCACGAAGAAGGGGGGATCCTGGGGCCACCCGAGGGCTTCCTTTGCCGCCCGGACCTCGTCCGGCCCGAGGGGAGAGCCGTGCGCTGAGCTGGTGTTCTGCTTGCCGGGAGACCCGCAGCCGATCGTCGTCCGGACGCGGATGAGTGAGGGCCTGGCCGCTTCCGCCTTCGCATCGGCAAGGGCCCGGTCGATCGCGGCGACGTCGTTGCCGTCGGAAACGGTGAGCACCTGCCAGCCGGCGGCGGCGAACCGCCCGCCGATCTCCTCGCTGAAGCTGAGGGCCGCGGATCCCGAAAGGACGATCCCGTTGTCATCGTAAAGGACGATGAGCTTTCCCAGCCCGAGATGGCCGGCCAGGGCGGAGGCCTCGGAGGAGAGCCCCTCCATGAGGTCACCGTCGCTTGCCAGGACGTAGGTGAAGTGGTCGACGATCTTTTGATCCGGACGGTTGAAGCGAGCCCCCAGATGGGCCTCGGCAATCGCCATCCCCACGGCCGCGCCGAATCCCTGGCCGAGCGGCCCCGTGGTCATCTCCGCCCCGGGGGGATGCCTCAGCTCGGGATGGCCGGGCGTTTTGCTCCCCCATTGGCGGAACGAGCGCAGATCGTCGAGGGAGACGTCATAGCCGGTCAGATAGAGAAGGCTGTAAAGGAGCATCGAGCCGTGCCCGGCGGACAGGACGAAACGGTCGCGGTCGACCCACAGGGGATCGGCCGGATGATGCTTCAGGTGCCTCGTCCAGAGGGTATAGGCAGCGGCCGCCGCCCCCATCGGCATGCCGGGATGGCCGGACTTGGCCTTTTCCACGGCGTCCACCGCCAAAAAACGGATCGCGTTGATGCACATCTTCTCCAGGCTATCCTGTGCGCTCATGCTGCAGTCTCCTCTCGTCGTCATCCCGATTCGTCATTGTTGGATCCGCAGCCACATTACAACAACATCTTTCTTTAGACAAGTGGATTGGAGCCGGGGCGGCGCCCTGATAAAATGGCCTTGTAATGCCACTATTATGTTGACAAGAACGGTTTTTACAGGCACTTTAAAATAATCAAATTCAATCAAATCACTTTGAGGAGGTACGATGGGCCGGCATAAAAAGATAGAAAGGGCAAAGGAGCTGGACCGCAGGCGGAGAAGAAGGGAAAAGAGCCTGAAGCTGAGGGCGAAAGAACAGAAGCCCAAAGCGAAATAGACCGTTGCAGGCCTTGTAAGAAAAGAGAGCTATCCCACACCGACCGAACCGCATGTTCTGCCGCCGATAGGCTCAGGCAGACCGGCGACAACGTCGCCGCCAAAACTGTTTATCCGCATCCGCTCCGACAGAAACGTCATCCTTGAGAAGGTCTTCGAAAGCAATCCGGGGCCGGCCTTTCCGTAATAAAAAAACTATTTTAATGTGACCAAGAGGGCAGGGAAGGGGACCCATAGGAGAGCAAAGGGGGTATCGGAAGGTGGACCCCCTGAAAGGGCATTCAGCCATCCCTGAAAATAATGTCTCATATTTGACTTGTGTCAAGGATTCGCCGGCGGCGACCGTTTATGATGCAATCCAGATGGGCGGAACAACGGATTCTCCCCCACCAATTCACGTACGAAAGGAAATGCGAAAATGGAAGAAATGAACATGTTCTGTTACCAGTGCGAACAAACAGCCCAGGGACAAGGATGCACCAAGAAAGGAGTTTGCGGAAAGGACCCGGAGGTGGCAGCCCTCCAGGATCTGCTGGTCTATGCCCTGAAGGGGCTCGCCATTTACGCCCAGGAAGGGCGCAAGAAGGGCGTGATCGATAAAGAGGTGAACACCTTCACCTCCGAGGCGCTTTTTTCAGTGGTCACCAACGTGGATTTCGATCCCCAGCGATTCGACGCCCTGATCCGGCGCTGCGTGGCGCTGCGGGAGAGTCTGAAGAAGAAAGTGGCCGCGGCGGGCGGCAAGGCCGAGATCAGCGAGCCGGCCGCTGCCTTTGCGCCCGCGACCACGGTAGACGGGCTGATCGCCCAGGGCAAAAAGGTCGGCGCGAAATCCGATCCGGAGATCAACAGCGATATCCTTTCCCTGCAGCACATCCTGCAGTACGGCATGGAGGGGGTGGCGGCCTATGCCCATCACGCCCGGATCCTCGGGCAGGAAGACGACGCCGTATACGCCTTCCTCCAGGAAGGGCTGGCGGCAACCCTGAGAAAGGATCTGGGGTTGAACGACTGGGTAGGGCTCGTGCTGAAGTGCGGCGAGATCAACCTGCGGACCATGGAGCTTCTGGATGCGGCCAACACCGGCGCCTACGGCCATCCCGTGCCCACGAGCGTGCCGCTCGGCGCGAAAAAGGGCAAGGCGATCCTCGTCTCCGGCCATGATTTGAAGGACCTGGAGGAGCTGCTGAAGCAGACCGAGGGCAAGGGGATCAATATCTACACCCACGGCGAGATGCTGCCCGCCCACGGCTACCCCGGCCTCAAGAAATACGGCCATCTCTACGGCCACTACGGGACCGCCTGGCAGAACCAGGCTAAGGAATTCGCCGAATTCCCCGGCGCGATCCTGATGACCACCAACTGTATCCAGAAGCCCCGCGACAGCTATCGGGACAATATCTTCACCACCGGCCTGGTAGGCTGGCCTGGAGTCAGCCATATCGCGACCCGGGATTTCACCCCCCTCATCGACAAGGCCCTGGCCCTGCCGGGCTTTACGGCGGACACGAACGGCCGGCAGGTCATGGTGGGATTCGCCAGAAACGCGGTTATGGGCGTGGCGGACAAGGTGATCGAAGCGGTGAAGAGCAAGGCCATCCGCCATTTCTTCCTGGTCGCCGGCTGCGACGGCGCCAAGCCGGGCCGGAACTACTATACCGAGTTTGTGGAAAAAACGCCGGCCGATACCGTGGTCCTCACCCTCGCGTGCGGAAAGTTCCGGTTCTTCGACAAGGAGCTGGGGACGATCGGCGGCATCCCGCGGCTGCTCGATATCGGCCAGTGCAATGACGCGTATTCGGCCGTACAGATCGCCGTGGCCCTGGCCAAGGCGTTCAATGTCGGTGTCAACGACCTGCCCCTGTCCATGGTCCTGTCCTGGTACGAGCAGAAGGCGGTCGCGATCCTGCTGACGCTGCTCCACCTCGGCATCAAGGACATCCGGCTGGGTCCGTCGCTTCCGGCCTTCATCACGCCGAACGTGCTCGATGTGCTGGTCAAGACCTTTAGCATCAAACCGATCTCGACGGTCGATGCGGACTTGAAGGCGATTTTAGGATAGACACTCCCCTGTGGGCCCCCTGAGATCGGGGGGCCCACAGAAAAATAGAAAGAAGGCAGCCTATGAAATGCCCCGGACAGGACACGCGCTACTGGAAGCCGGGGGCGATATTCAATGCCCCCTGTCCCAAATGCGGCAAGCCCATAGAATTCTTCAAGGACGAATCCACGCGCAAATGCAGCCACTGCGGCAGCATCATGGCAAACCCCAAGATGGATTTCGGCTGCGCCTCCTACTGCCAGTTCGCCGAGCAGTGCCTGGGGGGCCTGTCGCCGGAGCTTCTGGCCCAGAGAAAGGAGCTTCTCAAAGACCGGGTCGCAGTGGAAATGAAGCGCTACTTCAAGCAGGACTTCCGGCGCATCGGCCATGCCGCCAGGGTGGCCCGGTATGCGGAACAGATCGCCAAAGAAGAAAAGGGGGCGGACATGGTCGTGGTCCTGTGCGCCGCTTATCTGCACGACATCGGCATCCCCGAGGCGGAACGCAAATACGGGAGCGCCGAGGCGAGGTATCAGGAGGAGGAAGGGCCGCCCATCGCCAGGGAGATCCTGGAGAGGCTCTCGGCCGGCCGGGAGATTGTTGACGAGGTCTGCGACATCATCGGCCACCATCACCATCCCCGTCCCGACGAAACCATCAATTTCAAGATCCTCTATGATGCGGACCTCATCGTGAACCTTGGAGAAAAGGAAGAGCCCCTTGCCGGGGAAAAACTGGCCGCCCTTATCGAAAAATCGTTCCTCACTGCAGGCGGCCGCAAACTCGCCGGAGAAGTGCTGGCGAAGAAGGCATAGCATCCCCTGAGCCGGGTCGCGCTGGGCATAAGGGGAAAGATCATCAGGAGGGAATCGTCTATCGGTTAATTTCATTTTGAATCTGTTCCAAAAAAGGAGGTGGGTTATGTCGTTACGAACACTGAAATGGGTCGCTATTTTTTGTTTCGTGATCGCCATGGTCATTCTTCTTGCCGGAGGATTCAAGCAGAGGGACCGCTTGCCTCCCTATCCGGGAAAGGTGACGGGGCCGGACGCCAGCGTCCTGTTCCAGAAAGCGGATATCCTGGCCGGACAGGACGTCTACCAGCGCTACGGCCTGATGGACCACGGCAGCATCTGGGGCCACGGCAGCCAGAGGGGCCCGGAATTCTCGGCCTCCACCCTCAATCTCGTCGGCAACGCCATCCGGGAGTACTGGTCGGGGCAGGACTATCAAAAAGGCTATGCGCAGCTCGATGACCTGCAAAAGGCCGTGGTCGACGCCAAGACCAAAAAAGAGATCAAGACCAACCGCTACGACGCCGCCACCGACACCCTGACCCTCACCGCGGCCCAGGCACAGGCGCTGAATACGATTTCCCAGCACTGGGGAAAGACGTTCAAGGAAGGGGAGAAGCGCTACGGCTTCCTGCCCGGCACCGTGCCCACGGATCAGGAGCGGCTGCAGATCTCCCGGTTCTTCTTCTGGACCGCCTGGGTGGCCTCGACCCCCCGCAGGGCAGGGGGCTCGATTTCCTACACCAACAACTGGCCCCCGGACCGAACCATCGGCAATATCCCCGGAGCGAACGTCTACTACTGGTCCATCGGCGGGCTCCTGGTCTTCCTGCTGGTCCTCGGGCTCTTCGTCTTCTGGGTCCACCATTACGGTCTCTGGTACGGGCCGACCAAGGGCGCCTCGCTGGCCGCGATCCTGATCGACATGCCCCTGACCCCGAGCCAGTTCAAGGCGGCCAAATTCTTCCTGGTCGTGGTTCTGCTCCTGCTGCTGCAGACCTCCTTCGGCGGACTGCTGGCCCATTACACCGTTAGGCCGGCCAGCTTCTGGTTCCCCATCGTCGCGACGCTCTTTCCTTACAGCCTGGCCAAGACCTGGCACCTGCAGCTCGCCGTGTTCTGGATTGCAACGAGCTGGGTCGCGTCGGCGATCTACCTTGCCCCCATCATCGGCGGCAGGGAGCCCAAGAAACAGGGGCTCCTGGTGGAGCTGCTGTTTATAGCGATCCTGGTGGTCGCCCTCGGCAGCCTCGCGGGCGAGATGGCCGGCATCAAGGGATCCCTGGGAGATTGGTGGTTCTGGCTCGGCCACCAGGGATGGGAATACCTGGAGCTCGGAAGGATATGGCAGATCCTGCTGCTGGTGGGCCTTATCGCCTGGCTTCTGATCGTCTATCGCGCCGTCATCCCGCACCTGCAGATGGGGCACAAGGACGAGTTTTCGTCCCTGATCTGGTTCTATGTGCTGAGCGCGATCTTTGTGGTGGCCTTCTATGGCTTCGGCCTTTTCTATGGCCAGGGCTCGCACATGACGATGGCCGACTACTGGAGATGGTTCGTCGTGCACATCTGGGTGGAGGGGATCTTCGAGTTCTTCGGCATCGCGGCCATCGCCGTGCTGCTGGTGGCCATGGGGCTCGCCACGGCCAAGGCCGCCCTGACCGTCGCCTACTTCACCGCGGCGATCGTGTTCCTGTCGGGGATCGTCGGGACGGCGCACCACTACTTCTGGTTCGGCGCGCCCTCCTACTGGCTGGCCTGGGGGACCCTGTTTTCCTCCATGGAGCCGATCCCTCTGATGGGCCTCGTGGTCCGGGGGATGATGGAGTACAAGACCATCAAGAAGGAGGGCAGGGACTTCCCCTACAAGTGGCCTCTCTACTTCCTGGTCGCCTCCTCGTTCTGGAATTTCCTGGGCGCCGGGGTCTTCGGGTTCCTCATCAACCTCCCGATCGTCAACTACTTCGAGCACGGGACCTACCTGACCATGAATCACGGCCATACGGCCCTGTTCGGGACCTATGGCATGCTCTCGATCGCGCTTCTGCTGTTCGCCTGGCGCGGGCTGGTGAAGAAGGAGCACTGGGATGACGGCCTCCTGAAGCTCTCGTTCCTGGGACTCAACGGCGGTCTCCTCATCATGTCCTTGCTGACCCTGTTCCCGGTCGGCATCGTCCAGGCCTGGGTCTCGTTCCGCGACGGCCTGTGGGCCGCGCGGGACGCCTCCTTCTTCGAGAGGCCCTTCATCGTGATCCTGGGGAATCTCAGGGTGATCCCGGATCTGATCATCATCGTTCTCGGGGTCCTGCCGCTCGCCTACTTCCTGTTCAAGACCTACCCCAAGCTCAAGGCAGTGGCAATCAAGGACGGAGAGTCTGTGTGGGACAAACTGGGCATCAAGCTGTAATCGCATGAAAAAGGGGATGCCGGGCCCAGCGGCCCGGTATCCCCTCTATTTGAAAAATCTCCAATCCTTTGCTTCTCTATTTATCTATCAATCAATAGCCTGGTTTGATCTAGAAAATTGATGATTGTTTATTGAAGTCAATGACTGAGTCTGATGCGTTTGTGTAGCAGCTTTAGACCTGTACTGCTCAGGCGTGATGGCAAATAAAATCAAAATTGTTCCCCAGTGAAGACGCCTACTGTTTGGCTGTATATATTCATCCGAACCGATGATTATGTCTTGAAATGGAGTAGCAGTCCCGATCACCGACTCTGCGTGATAGATGCCCGATGTGAAACCGAGGAGCTCTTGATCACGTTGTGGACCACATGTTCTCATAAAAAACCGATTCGCTTCCTTATCGCTTCTATCTTCTTAGAATTTAATCTTGGAGGGATTTCATCCATTGCTGCACGAATGTCTTTGGTCGTGATAGGGCGGCGATCTTGGAAGGCTTTCTTAGCTGCTTCTTCTATCAGCAATTCAAGTTCAGCAATGGTGTAATACTCTGATTTATCGCCAAGATCTAACCAGTCTATTGTTTCTTGGGGACGGTCTTTCATAAATTGCCTGATCAACTCAACACGTGCCTCAAGATCCGGCGGGCCGATAAAAATATGAATGTCCATTCTTCCGGGGCGTAGTACCGCGGGATCGAGATTTTCGATTAGGTTAGTGGCCGCTACTATCAGTATCATCGACTTCCAGCAATCATTGAGCTGCGCAAGAAATTCATTGACTTCTGACCCATAATGATAGCCAACCCCACTACCTTGTCGGCTTGGAAGAAAGGCTTCGCACTCATCGAGAAATATTAGACTTGGTGCTTTTTTCTTCGCTTCGTCGAAGAGAGTTCCGATTTTCTTCTGACTACCGTGGACATATATGCTCGCAAGATCGGAAGGTTTTATCTCGAAAAAACTGAACTTCAAAATGTCTGCCAGCTTTCTTGCGATGTGCGTTTTGCCACATCCGGGAGGGCCATAGAACAGAACACCCCTCGGAAGACGGACCTTGAAGCGTCTTGCCATTTCACGGTCCCGCAATGGAAGGATTATATCTCGTTCTAAAATAGCCTTGACTCCTCGCATTCCAGCAACGCCATGCCATATGCCGGAATTTATTTCATGAGGAGAATCCTTGATTGTTTTTTCCGATTGCTTGTTTTGAAGGTGCAAAGATTCCTTGAGCATTTCTTTAAGCACTTGCGCCGCATGGTTTTGGGGATTCATTTCACATTCGAGGCAGGTCCAAGCCAGAGCTTCATATAGTTTCCCTATGTCGCGCAGTAAATCTATTCTGAAGAGCCATGCCAGATGACGGTCTTCATGGATTGCCGGGTCATCCATAAACAAAGGTGCATCATACTCCACAGCTCGATCCAGTAACCTCAACGCTTGAAATGTGTTCCCCTTAGCAATGTAATACTGTACCTTTTTCATCCATGGATAATCACTATCCGAGGGCCGCAACGAATCCTTCACCATTTCGTACTCCTTGCCATAGGGATAGAAAACATGTCTTAAGGTATCTATTCCCAGCACTCCCCCGGCTACCCTATTCCGCTTTTGGGTTCCTACTCCGCCACCGGCGCAGCCATGATCGTCTGTTCCACATCAGGATACAGGGCGTCAAGTTCGCTCTGGATGATGAGCGTGCGTCCCAGTGCCGTAACAATGCAGCAATAGGTGCGGATGTCGTCAAGCACAAGACGACGTTCCTGACGGTCTTTCAGCCATTTCTCGCAGACCTGGTAGCCACCAACCCGGTAGAACCAAACTCCTTCAGGGACGGGCGTGAAATACTGAGTCGCATTGATACACACACGCTGTTCGCTGGGCTTGTAATGGAACCCTCCTTTCTTTCCCTTGCTAATGCGGCTATCACCCTCACCTTCAAACCGGCAGGCAGGCGGATCCAATTCTGGGGATTTGAGCAGGTGCAAGGTGGTCAACCTTGCACCTAAGCTGGCGAGCTCCCGGAACAGCTTCGTGTCTGCCTGCTTATTTTGGCTTAAACATAAAAATCGCCTTTCATTATTTACTCGTCATCACCATTATTATTGTCGGTGCTTCCTAACCGATTGATCACTGGAGTGCAATAAAAACGGGAGGCCCGTATTTACTCCTCCCCCAGGCCCCTGTCGGCCGCCCCGATCAGGGCCGCTCGCGGCTCTAAGATCACATGCACCGGTATCCGGATGAGCAGATCGGCCATCCGCCCTTTTTGTCGAAAGGTTGCAAGAAACGGCCCTTCCTCAAGAAATGGGATGAGCCGCGGCGCGATCCCGCCGCCGAGAAAGACCCCGCCCGAGGCGAGCGTCTTGAGGCTGAGATTCCCCGCCTCCGCCCCGAGGATCGAAACGAAAAGCCGCACCGTCCGGACGCAGAGGGGATCTTTTTCCGTCAGCGCCGCATCGACGATGATGGGCGCGGTATCGGCCACCCCTTCGAGGCGCCGGGCAAGCCAGGACGGCTCCTCCTCTTCCGCCCGGTCGCGGAGAAACCGGTAGATCCTGCCGAATCCCGGTCCGGAGCAGATTGCCTCATAGCTCACATGATCCAGGTCCTTGCGAAGCTCCCGAAGGAGGTCCTCCTCCAGGGGATTGGTGGGGGCGAAATCCGTATGGCCTCCTTCAGTGGCATGCTCTTGATAGGACTTCCCGTCCCAGGTAAGAAAGGCCTCCCCGAGACCGGTACCCGGGGCGATGACGGCGATGGCGCCGCCGGCTGCCGGCTCTCCGGGGCTGAGCGTATGGAGTTCCGCGGATTTCAGGAGCGGCACGGCACGCGCGGTTGCCGCAAGATCGTTGAGGAGCCGGACGGACCTAAAGCCGAACGTCCGTTGGATCGCCTCCGCATCCGCGATCCAGGGGAGGTTCGTGACCGCTGACCGGCCGCTGATGACCGGCCCGGCAATGGCGAGACATGCCCGGTCCGCCGAGAGGCTGTTTTTTTCGAGGAATTCCCGGATCAGGGCCTCGATCCCGGAGAAGCGGCCGCTCTGCAGGACCTCTTCCTTGAGGGGCACCCTGGGGTCCCCCTTGTCCGGAAAGAGCGCCAGGCGGCTCTTTGTCCCGCCGATATCGCCGGCCAGCAGCATGGTTCATTCCTCGCAGGATTGCGCCAACCCGTCCCGGAGCCACTCCAGGTAGTCGCGGCTGCCCAAGGTGATGGGGAGGGCAATGATCTCCGGGGTTTCATAGGGATGGAGGGAGCGGATGGTCTGCTCCACCATGGCGTAGCGGTCCTCGCTGGTCTTGATCAGGCAGAGCCACTCTCCGGCTGTCTCGATCTTCCCCTTCCAGTGGTAGATGCTCGTCATCGGCCCCAGGATCTGGACGCAGCCTGCGAGCCGCATCTCCACCAGCGACCGGGCGATCCGTTCGGCATCCTCCCTCATCTCCGTCGTTGTTATCACCTGGATGAAGGCGTCCATCTCATCTTCTCGCTTGATTCAGATCCCGTGTGCATTCATACATCAGGATGGCCGCTGCCTGCGGGAGGCTGAGAGACTCCGCCTTTCCCCCTCCCGGTATCCGCCACCTCTCGTCGGCAAGGGCCAGGAGCTCGTCCGGCAGGCCGTGGCTTTCGCTCCCCATGAGAAGCGCGGTTCCGGCCGCGCAGGGATGGGGGGAGCCCCCCTGCCGGACATCGCTTCCCACGATATGACAGCGGCCTTGCAGCCTCGGCAGGAGCTGCCCGAAATCGCACTCCTCGATCACGGTCAGATGGAACAGGCTCCCCATCGAGGTCCGGACCACCTTTGGGTTTGTTGCCTCGCAGGAGCCCACGCTGAGAAAGACCGTCTCAAAGCTAAACCAGTCCGCCGTCCGCAGAAGGGCGCCGAGATTGTTCGGGTTCCCCACCTGGTAAAGGAGCAGCAGCGGCCCCTGCGCCTCCGGCAGCCAGGCCGGGTCCCGGGGCGGGTCCATGGCGGCCACGGCCATGACCCCCTCCGGAGAGGGATCCTGGCTCAGGGCCTCCCATTGAGGGGGTGAAACACGGAAGATCCCTTTTTCCTTCGGCGCTTCTGCCAGGAGCGCCTCCTGCTGCAGGGCCCTGTCCTCACGGACCAGGAGCGCCTCCATCGGCCGGCCGCTCCGCAGGAGCTCTTCGACCACCTTCACGCCCTCCGCCAGAAAGAGCCTTTCCCGGCGGCGGTATTTCTCCTGGGTGAGCTTTCCCCAGCGCTTCAGCTGCGATCTCGACGGTGTCTGGATCCGGTCGGTCATCCCTTTGCTCATACTATCTCGCCCGTCTCTCCAGGAGCGCGGCGGTCAGCCGCTCTCCGACCGCTTTGAGATGGTCCTTCATCGCCTTTCGCGCCTTCAGGGGATCGCGCGCCTGGATCGCCTTAAGGATCGTGTCGTGCTGCTCGAACACCCGGTCGTAGCCGCCGAAAAGGGAGGCCTTCTGCTCCATCCAGTTTTTGACGGGCTGGCGCAGCTCCTCCAGAAACCGTGCCAGGACGCTGTTGTGGCTGGCCGTGGCGATGGCGGTATGAAAGACGAGATCGGCCTGAATGGCCTTTTGTTTGCTTACCTTCGGGGCCTTCATCAGGTCATGACAGCGCCTGATCTCTTCGATATCCTCTTCCGTTGCCCGTTCGGCCGCCATCCCGACCAGGGCCTCCTCGATGCTGATCCTGGCTTCGATGAACTCGTGCAGCTTTTCGCGCCACCCCATGAACATCCCCCAGCGCAGGGGCTTGGAAACCGATTCCCCCAGGGAGGCGTTCACATGGGTGCCGTATCCGGGCCGCACGGTCAGCATCCCGACCAGGGACAGGGCGCCGACGGCCTCCCGGAGCGAGCTGCGCCCGACGCCGAACTGCTCCATCAGGACGGGCTCCGGCGGCAGCCTGTCCCCCGGCTTGAACCTGCCGTCGGCGATCATCGAGATCAACTGATCGATGATCTGGTCCGTCACCCGCTTCCTTTCGATGCGCATCGCACTCTGCTTCATGAACAGGCTCCGTGAAAAGGCGGCTTCCCATCACTTGAATTTTCGGGAAGAGTAATTTATCTTCCTCGACGATGTCAAGCAATATCGACGGCATATTGTCTAACGTCTGATGATCATATCATCACTGAGACTTGACAGCCCCCCTTCTTTCTGATAACGCACAGGGTGGTTCGAAAGCGTCCGGCCGATCCGGTCAAGATCACCGAAAGGATGGTATCCCATACAACCTTTTATCTTACAGAAAAAGCGCATCCAGGGGTCGCATGTCCGTTGATGGACCAGGCTCGTAACGTCTATATTTTATGCAAGGAGGAGTAAAGATGGCGGAAATCGGATTCATAGGTTTGGGAATCATGGGGAAGCCCATGGCGGGGCATCTGGTGAAGGCCGGCCATAAGGTGTACGTGTATGACATCGTGCCCGCCGCGGTCGCGGAGCTCAAAGAGCAGGGGGCGATCCCCTGCGCATCGTCGAAAGAGGTCGCCGGCAAGGTCAATATCGTATTTCTGATCGTCCCGGACACCCCGGACGTGGACGCGGCGCTGTTCGGCAAGAACGGCGTGGCCGAGGGGATCAAGAAGGGCTCGATCGTGGTCGATATGAGCTCGATCTCGCCGATCGCCACAAAGGAATTCGCCCGCAAACTGAAAGAGATGGGCGTGGAAATGCTCGATGCCCCTGTCTCCGGCGGCCAGGTCGGCGCCCAGAACGCCACCCTGTCGATCATGGTGGGGGGGCCGGCCGAGATATTCGAGAAGATCAAGCCCTTCTTTGAACTCATGGGCAAGAACATCGTCCATATCGGCGGCAATGGCGACGGCCAGACCTGCAAGGTCGCCAACCAGATAATCGTGGCCCTGAACATCGAGGCCGTGGCCGAGGCGCTCCTTTTCGCCTCCAAGGCGGGCGCCGATCCGGCCAAGGTCCGGACGGCCCTGATGGGCGGGTTTGCCGACAGCCGCATCCTCCAGCTCCACGGCGAAAGGATGATCAAGCGGACCTTCGATCCGGGATTCCGGATCCGCCTGCACCAGAAGGACCTCAACCTCGCGCTGGAGTCGGCGCGCAAGATGGGGCTCAGCCTCCCCAACACGGCGACGGCCCAGGAGCTGTTCAACTCCATGGCCGCCCACGGCGGGAGCGAGCTCGACCACTCGGCGCTGGTCCAGGCCCTGGAGAGGCTGGCGAACCATAAGGTCGCCTGATAAAAAAGGAGAATTCGATGAGCAAATTCGCACCCAAGGGGATCATCCCCGCGATGGTCACCCCTATCGATGAGCAGGGCCGCATCAACGAAAAGGCCCTCAGAAAACTGACCAACCACCTGATCGACGGCGGCTCCCACGGGCTGTTCCCGGTCGGAAGCCAGGGGGAGGCCTTCTCCCTGACGTTCGAGCAGAAAAAAGAGGTGATCCAGATCGTGGTCGACGAGACCAGGGGCAGGGTCCCCGTCTACGCCGGGACCGGCGCCGTGACCACCCGCGAGGCGATCGATACCACGAAGATGGCCGAGGACCTGGGCGTCAACGCCGTTTCGGTCATCACCCCCTATTTCCTTGTTCCCAACCAGAAGGAGCTGATCGCCCACTACACGGCGATCGCAAAGGCCTGCCCGAAGCTGCCGATCCTCCTTTACTCCAATCCCGACCGGACCCAGGTCCCCTTTCCGGTCTCGACGCTCCTGGAGCTGGCCTCCGTCGACAACATCATCGGGATCAAGGATTCCAGCGGCGACATGACCATGACCGGCGAATACATCCGCCTCACCCGGGGGATGGATTTCCATGTCCTGATGGGCCGCGACACCCTGATCTACGCGGCGCTCTGCTATGGGGCGGCCGGCTCGATCTGCGCCACGGCGAACGTCGATCCGCGCGTCCCGGTGGAGATCTACGAGGCCTTCATCGCCGGCGACCACAAACGGGCCCTTGACGCCCAGTTCCGCCTGGCGCCGCTTCGGGTCGCCTTCGGCCTGGGCACCTTCCCGGTGGTCGTCAAGGAGGCGCTCACCATGATCGGGATCGAGGCAGGGCCGGCGATTCCGCCGATCGGCCCGATGACGCCTGAGAACCGCGAGAAGCTCCGGAAGGTCATCGCCGACATGGGCATGCTCAAAAAATAAATTCGGCGTGTGCGGGGAGGGCGGCACCCTCCACGGCAGCCCTTGCTATAAGGAAGAGGAGAATCCATGAAGAAAAAGATCCTGATCGTCCAGCCGATCCATGAAAGCGGGGTCAAGGTGTTTGACGAGCGCTTCGAGGTCCGCGTGGCCTCGGACCCGTCGGTGGCGACGGTCAGCAAGGAGATCAAGGGGGTGGAGGGCGTCGTCGTCCGGATGGCCCCCTTCACCAGGGAGATCATCGAGGCGGCCGACAGCCTGAAGGTCATCGGCCGCCACGGGGTCGGCGTGGACACGATCGACGTCAAGGCGGCAACGGAGAAAGGGATCGTCGTCACCAACACACCGAACGCCAATGCCCTGTCGGTCGCGGAGCACACGATCACCGCGATCGGCAGCCTTGCCAAGCGGGTGACCGTCTACGACCGGGCGACGCGGGGGGGCGACTGGGAGATCCGCAACAGCTACAAGGCGGTCGACCTCGACGGCAAGACCCTGGGCCTGGTCGGGATCGGCAGGATCGGCTCGATGGTCGCCCGAAAGGCGGCGGCGGCCTTTAACATGAAGGTGATCGCCTTCGATCCCTACGTCGCGCCGGACAAGGCCCGCGAGTTGGGGATCACCCTGGTCGGTTCGAGCGACGAGGTCTTCCGGCAGGCGGACGTCGTCTCCATGCACACCCCGCTGACCCCGGAGACAAAGGGCTTTGTCAACGCCGCACGGCTGAAGATGATGAAGCCCGCCGCCTTCCTGGTCAATTTTTCCCGCGGTGAGGTCGTCGACGAAAAGGCCCTCTACGAGGCCTTGAAGGCCGGGATCATCGCCGGCGCGGCCATCGACGTCTATGACCCGGAGCCGCCCAAGAAGGACAATCCGCTGTTCAAACTCGACAACATCCTCCTGTCGCCGCACAGCGCGGCGCTGACCCAGGAGTGCGTGATCCGGATGGCGACCGGGGCGGCGGAAGGGGTCGTGGATGTCCTCACCGGCAAGCGGCCCGAATTCGTGGTCAACCCCGAAGTCTTCAACCGATGACGGCAGGGACGAATCTGCACGCTTCACAAAATCGACGCAGATCGAAGACCCGGGAGTTTGGGCGGCAGACGGAATGGATTTCCAGGTTTCGATTCGAAGGGGGGAAATGAAGCTGTGAAAAAATACGAGCGCATCACGGCCCTGATCATGGCCCTGGGGGGCTTATGGATCGTGTACTATGCCTGGGATACGCTGAAGATCGGTTCGATCCACGTTCCCGATGCCGGCTTTCTTCCGTTTCTGTGCGGGACAGGCCTGGTCATGCTCGGCATCGCCTGGTTTCTGGCCCTTCAGTGGAGAAAAGAACGGCAAACGGAAGCTTCCCGAGAAAAGCGCCTGTGGCACCGTCCGCTGCTGTCCCTTGTCCTCATGGTTCTTTACGGATTGGCGATGGAAGCCGTCGGCTACGTCACCTCGACCCTGATCTTCATGGTCGCCTGGGAGAAGATCATCGAGCGCGAAAAGTGGATCAAGACGCTCATCATCTCCCTGCTCGGCACACTGGCGATGTACGCCCTTTTCGTCTATTTCCTGAAGGTGCCCATCCCCCAGGAGCTGTTTTTGAGATAGAGACAAAGGAGTTTCCCCCATGGATATCTTCAGCGGCCTGTTCAACGGTTTTGCGATCGCCCTGACGGGAACCAATATCCTGTTCGCCTTCCTCGGGGCGATGATCGGCACGGCCATCGGCGTCCTGCCCGGCCTGGGACCTGCGGCCACCATCGCGCTGCTGCTCCCGATCACCTATGTCATCGGCTCGCCGGTGACGGCGATCATCATGATGGCCGGGATCTACTACGGCTCCATGTACGGCGGATCGACCACCTCGATCCTCCTGAACCTCCCCGGAGAGGCGGCCTCCGTCGTCACCTGCATCGACGGCTATCAGATGGCCAGGAAAGGACGCGCGGGGGCGGCCCTGGGGATCGCCGCCATCGGCTCGTTCGTGGCCGGCACCATCGCGGTGATCGGGCTCACCTTCTTCGCCCCGCCGCTCGCCGAATTCGCCCTCGATTTCGGCCCTCCCGAGTATTTCGCCCTGACGACCCTCGGCCTTCTGCTGGCCGTGACCCTCTCGGGCGGTTCGATCATCAAGGGATTGATCGTCCTGGTCTTTGGCCTCCTGTTCGCGATGGTGGGCCTCGATCCGATCTCCGGAAAGATCCGCTTCACCTTCGGAAGCGTCGGACTCCAGGGCGGCTTTGACTTCGTCACCATGGCCATGGGGGTCTTCGGCCTGGGTGAGATCCTCTACAACCTCGAATCCACCGCAAAAACGGAGATCGTCACCACCAAGATCGGCAAGGTCTTCCCCACGCTCAAGGACTGGGCCGACTCCAAATGGGCGATCTTTCGGGGGTCCATCATCGGTTTTTTCATCGGGGTCATCCCCGGGGGCGGCTCCGTCATCTCGTCGCTCACCTCCTATGCCATCGAGAGAAAGTACTCCAAGCACCCGGAGGGGTTCGGACAGGGGGCGATCGAGGGGGTTGCCGGGCCGGAGTCGGCCAACAACGCGGCATCGAGCTCGTCGTTCATCCCTCTCCTCACACTGGGGATCCCGGGAAACGCCGCCATCGCCATGATCTTCGCGGCCCTGATGATCCAGGGGATCACGCCGGGGCCGTTTCTGGTCGCGGAACACCCGGATGTCTTCTGGGGGGTCATCGCCTCGATGTACATCGGAAACGTGATGCTCCTGATCCTGAATCTCCCGATGGTGGGGCTCTGGGTTCAGATGCTCCGCGTCCCTTACAGCATCCTCGCCCCGGTGATCGTCCTGTTCACCACGATCGGCGTTTACAGCGTGCAGAATCAGGTCTTCGACATCTATTCGATGCTCTTTTTCGCCGCCCTCGGCTACGGGATGCGCAAGCTGGATTTCGATCCGGCCCCGCTGCCGCTCGCCTTCGTCCTGGGCCCCATGGTGGAGAGGTCGCTCAGGCAATCGCTTCTGATCTCGGGCGGCGATTTGACGATTTTCGTCTCCCGCCCGATCTCAGGAACACTGGTCGCCGTCTTCGTTCTTCTGATCGTGGGGCAGACCGCTTTTGTCATCAGGAAACGGCTGCGCAAACCGTGATCCTCGTCCTGGGAAGGAAAACAGGCATGGGGGTATCGGATGGCGACAAAGGCAATCGCGTTGTAATTTGTTTTAAAAGGATATAAGCAGTAAGCAACTGACCATTAACCCCTTAACACATCATGAAGGAGGTAGAACATGAACCGTATGCGTAAAATCACACTCTTTTTATCCCTGGCGATCTTCACCCTGGTGATGGCCGGCGGCCTGTGCTTCGGAGCTGAGAAATACCCGACAAAGCCGATCCAGGTCATCGTTCCCTTCTCGCCCGGCGGATCGAGCGATCTGACGGCGCGTACCGTGGAGAAGTTCTGGACGAGATACAGCCCTCAGCCGATGATCGTAGTCAATAAGCCCGGGGCGGGAGGCGTCCTGGGTGAGGAATACGTTGTCCGTTCCAAACCGGACGGCTACACCCTTTATGTCGGACAGGGATCCGGCCATGACCTGGTCATGCCCCACCTCCAGAAGATGCCTTTCGATCCGCTGAAGGACATCACCCCGGTCGCAAGGATCTCGATCCACTCGATCGTCATCTGCGTGAGCGGAAAATCCCCTCTCAAATCCATGAAGGATGTGGTCGACTTTGCGAAAAAGGGGAATAAGGTCACAGCGGCCGTCTCCACGGCAGCCGGATCGGTGGACCTGGTCATGAGGGCCATCTCCAAGCGGGCCGGGATCCCCATCACGACCGTTCCCTTCGCCGGCGGGGCGGATTCGACAACCGCACTGGCAGGAGGCCATCTGGTGATCGGCGGCGGGCATCCTTCCGAGGTCCTCCCGCACATCAAGGCGGGCCGGTTCCGGCCGATCGGCGTGGCCCTCGACAAGCGCGACGAGACGCTGCCGAACGTCCCGACCCTGAAGGAACAGGGGATCGATGTCGCCACCTGGGGTTCTGTGAAGGGGGTTGCGGTTCCGAACGGCACGCCGCCCGAGATCGTCGAATACCTCGCTTCAACGCTCAAGAAGGTATGCGAGGACAAGGATTTCAAAAAGACCATGGCCTCGATCGGCCAGCCGATCGATTACCTGGGCACCAAGGACTGGGCCGCTTTCATGCAGAGGGCGTCGAAGGATTATGCCGACCTGATCAAGGAACTGAATATCAAACTGTGATGACGTAAACCCAAGGATCCCCTCTGGCAGGGGGGATCTGAAGAGTGCCGCGCATCCTGAAAGAGGCGCCCCGGTTCTCCGGCGGTGCCTCTTTTCGTTCATTCCATCCGTCTTGGGGCTTCGCCTTGAGGCAACGTCCCGTCCGGTTCAGATCTGCCGCCGGAGCTGCTGGGCGGCGATGTGGATCGGGTCCCACGAGCCCCCGACCGGCGGGGCGTAGGCCAGATCCATCCATCCCGCATCGTCAACGGTGAACCCCGCCCACAGGGCGGCGGAAAGGGTGTTGATCCGGCTTACCGCTCCGATCTCGCCGACCGCCTGGGCGCCGAGGAGCCTCCCCGTTGCCTTGTCCGCAATCAGCTTGAGCCCCAGCGGTTTGTTTCCCGGCATGGACCCGGCGATGGCGCTTCCCTGGATAAGCGTGCTCACCGGATGAAAGCCGGCTGCTGCGGCCTCCCGCTCGTCGAGCCCGGTCGCGGCGACCTCCAGATCGAAGACCTTGAAGCACTGCGCCCCGACGATCCCCGGGAAGACCATGTTTCCGCCGCCGATGTTGACCCCAGCGACGCGCCCCTGCTTGTTGGCGATGTCACCCAGAGGGATATTCACCCAGCGTCCGCTCACCCGGTGGAAGGATTCCGCGCAGTCGCCGACCGCATAGACCCCTTCCCGGCCGGCCTGCTGGGAGAAGTTGACCTGGATCGCGCCGGTCTTTCCGAGCGGAAGCCCCATCTTACCGGCCAGCCCCGTGTCGGGCCGGATCCCCACGGCCATGAGGACCATATCCGCCTCCTCCTCGCCGCGGCTGGTGATCAGGCGCAGACGGTACTCCTTTCCCTTCTCGATCGCCTGCGTTTCCACCTCGCTTACAAACCGCACCTGATGGCGCTCGAGCTCCGCCAGGATCGTCTTTCCGAACTCCGGGTCCCAGCGGCTCGCGGGGAGTTTCCTCCGGCAGAAGAGCTGCGTCTCGATCCCGAGGTTCCGGATCGCCTCGCTCATCTCCATCCCGATGAAGCCGGCCCCGATGATGATCGCCTTCCGGCAGGGGAGATCCCGGAGCCAGGCCTTGATCTTTCGGGCGTCGGAGAGTTTTTTCAGCGTAAAGACCCCCTCCAGATCCTCCCCGGGGATGCCGGGCATCAGAGGCACCGCACCCGTCCCCAGGACAAGGACGTCGTAGGGAAGTGACGTGCCGTCGGACAGTCGCACCGCTCCGGCCTTCCCGTCGACCTCCTCCACCCGGGTGTTGACCCGGACATCGACCCCCGTCTCCCGGAATTTCTCCGGCGTCCGGGCGATCAGCCTTTTCTCGTCTTTGATTACATCGCCGATGTAATAGGGCATCGGTCAGGCGGCAACCGAGACCTGAGGCCCCTGCTCGATCATGGCGATCGCAAGCGACGGGTCCCGCCGCCTCGCCTCGGCGGCCGCGGAGGCGCCTCCCGCCCCGGCCCCGACGATCACTACGCTCTTTCCCATATCCACTCCTTTTGTTCTTCTGTGTTCACAGGATCTCAGGATCGGATCTGACTTTGCAGACGGCTTTTTATTTCACAGCCGCCGCGGAGCGGCGAACGGCATAGATCAGAGCCCCGGCGGCGATCATCAGGAAGCAGAGGATCTGCCCCATGGTGAAGGGCCCCAGGACCAGCCCCAGCTGCACATCCGGCTCCCGATAGAATTCGATGAAAAAACGGATGATACCGTAGCCCATGATGTAGAAGGCAAACAGGGCGCCGTCAAAGGGGCTCTTTCTGCGGATCAGCCAAAGAACGACGAACAGGACGATCCCCTCGAAGAAGGCCTCGTAAAGCTGGGAGGGATGGCGGAGCAGCCGGTGCGGATCGAGGGGAAAGACCATCCCCCAGGCGACGGTCGTGGCCCGTCCGTAAAGCTCGCCGTTGATGAAGTTGCCGATCCGTCCGAAGGTATAGCCCAGGGGGATGGCAGGGCAGAGGAGGTCGGCGAAACGCCAGAACTCGATCTTCCGTTTCCGGCAGAAGATGACCGAGGCGACCAAAACGGCGATGACGCCTCCATGATAGGACATCCCGCTGATCCCGATGAAACGGAAACCGCCGGAGAATTCAAAGGGGAAGAGGATCTCCAGCGGATGCTGGAGGTAGTAGCCGAGGTTGTAAAACAGGACGTAGCCGAGGCGGCCGCCCAGGATCACGCCGAGGATCGCCCAGACGAAGTAGTCCTGGACCTGCTCCGCCGTATAGGGGTAGCCCTCCCGTTTGATCCGGTACAGGACGAGAAAATAGGTGCTGGCAAAGGCCGCCAGGTACATCAGGCTGTAATAACGGAGCTGGAAGGAACCGATCTCGATGAGGTTCGGGCTCATCTGCGCGGGAAGGTGCCGCCATGCCATGATAAGATCTTGCATCAATAGGCCTCCCCTTTGAGATCTTCGACATAGAGCTGGGCGGAAAAGGCCGCTGTGGCCCCGTCTCCGCAGGCGGTGACGACCTGCCTCAGGCGCTTGGCGGTGCAGTCCCCGCAGGCGAAGATTCCCGGAATCGATGTCTGCATGTTCGCATCCACCGTGATATAACCGCCCTGATCCAGGGCGATCAATCCCCTGAAAGGAGCGGTATTGGGAGTCAGGCCGACAAAGATGAAGACCCCCTCCGCGGCAAGCTCCCGCGTGGCCCCGGTCTTGACGTCCTTCAGGCGGACCCACTGGACCAGATCCAGCCCGTCGATCGCGTCGACGACGGAGCTCCAGGCGAAAGCGATCTTTTCGTTGGCCAGGGCCCTTTTCTGGAGGATCGCCGTGGCCCGGAGCCGGTCCCGGCGGTGGATCACCGTGACCTTTTTCGCAAAGCGGGTGAGATAGATCGCCTCCTGGATGGCCGTATCCCCGCCTCCCACCACGGCAACCTCCCTGTTTTTGTAGAGGGGCCCGTCGCAGGTGGCGCAGAAGGAGACCCCTTTTCCGATGAACCGCTCCTCGCCCGGGACGCCAAGGCGCCGCCAGTCGGCACCCGTGGCGATGATCACGGCCAGCGCCCCGTAGAGCCTATCGCCGGCGGCGATCTCCCAGCCTTCGTGGTCGCCGAACCGTTTCTTCTTTATCGACGCCACGTCGCCGGAGGCGCTCTCCAGACCGAACTGGACGGCCTGCGTCCTGAATCGCTCGGCAAGATCGTAGCCGTTGATCCCCTCCGGGATCCCGGGGTAGTTTTCGATGTGATCGGTCACGGTGATCTGGCTCATCTTCGATTCGCCGGCAATGGCCAGTACCCGCAGGGCCGCGCGCGCGGCGTACATCCCCGCGGTCAGCCCCGCCGGTCCGCCGCCGATGATGACGACGTCGTAGGGGAGCCTGGAGTCGGTCGGTTCTGTCATGGGTGCTTCTCCTTTTTGCTTCGCTGTCTCTATTTAATCCAGAATCTTCCTTTTTGTAAAGCGCCAATCCCCTCGGTGTTTACTGGAGTGGCCCTGTAGGTTTGACAAGGTGCGCCGTACTGCCTCTCGTGCGCCTGTCTCTTCCGGCGTCCGGTGAGGGCTGCGTTTTTCATCGCTCCTTTGTCTTTGCCCGCACCTCCACCGCCACATCGTACAGGGTGCTCCCCCGCCCCCTGTCGGTCAGGCGCTGCGAGGTGAGGGCATTCACCCCGCACCGGCCCGCTATGAACTCCCGCCACCAGAGACCCTCCGTGACCACCGTTCCCTGCGGGACCCGCTCCGTGACCTTCAGGACGAACTCCACCTCGCCGCTGCCGTTACAGGCTATGATCGGTTCGCCGTCCGCGAGCCTTCGCGCCGCGGCATCCTGCGGGTGCATCATGAGCGCCATGCACTCCTGTTTCACCCTCAGGCCGTCCTGCTCGTAAAAGCTGGAATTGAGGGCATAGGGGGTGGTCGCCGGCTGCAGGAGCAGGGGAAGGCCGTCCCCTGCGGCGTGGGTGGGAAGCAGACTCGGCAGGGGCTCCGGCTCTTGATCGTTGCGGATTTCGATCCTGCCGGAGGGGGTCTTCCAGTCGCACTTGGATTTTGCAGGCGGCCTGAGCCGCACCGGCTCGCCCTTCCGAAGGCGCCTGGTCGTTTCGCGATCCCGCCAGGGGGTGTCAAAGTCGAGGAGCTGCCCGATAAGGTCTTCGGCCGACTGCCGGAAAAAGGGCTCGCTCCATCCCATGCCGGCGGCCAGCAGGGAGAAGACCTCCCAGTTGGGTTTTGCCTCACCCACCGGCAAAATGGCCGCGTCGCAGCGCTGGGCGTAATAACTGCCGTAACAGCGGTACAGGTCCGGCTGCTCCAGGGACGAGGCGGCCGGCAGGACAATGTCGGCATAACGGGCCGTATCGGTGAGGAATCGCTCATGCACCACGGTGAACAGGTCGCTGCGCTCCAGCCCCCTGATGACCGCGTTCTGGTCGGGCGTCACAGCGGCCGGATTGGAGTTGTAGACGTACAGGGACATGACGGGTGGATCGTCCAGTTCGTTGAGGGCAGCGCCCAATTGATTCATGCTTACCAGACGCGTCGGCTCCGTCAGGAAATCTTCCCTCGTGACCCTCTGCATGGGGAAGGCATCCCCTGTGGCCGTGCTGGTCAGGACGCCGCCGCCGGGCCGCTGCCACGCCCCGCTCAAGGCGGGCAGACAAATGATGGTACGGATATTCATGGCGCCGTTGCCGTAACGGGTCAGGCCGCTCCCCACGCGGACGAAGGGTGCCTTTGCAGCGGCAAACCCCCTTGCCATCCGCTCGATGACGGCGGCAGGCAGGCCGCAAAGAGGCGACATCCGCTCCGGGCTGGAATCGTTCAGCACTTTTTCAACGAATTCCTCGAATCCCAGGACGTTGTCCCGGATAAAGGCCTGATCCGTCAGACCCTCGCGGACCATGACGTGCATCATTCCCAGGGCCAGGGCGCCGTCGCCGCCGGGCCGGACGAGGAAGGCCTCATCCGCGGCCTCGCATGTCGGCGTCCGATAGGTATCGACGGCCCACAGGCGGGCGCCGCGACGCCTGGCGGTCTGGGCGTCCCGCATGGCATGGATGCTGGTGGCGGCGGCGTTGATCCCCCAGAGGATCACCAGGTCGCTCTGCTCGATCTCCGCAGGGTCCATGGCCGCGGTTTCCCCCATGATCGCCTTCCAGCCCGCCTCCTTGGCCGGAGAGCAGATGGTCCTCTCCAGGCGGGAGGCGCCCAGCCTGTGGAAAAAGGGGTGCCCGCTGTTGCGCTGCACCAGCCCCATGGTGCCGGCATAGGAATAGGGGAGGACGCATTCCCCTCCGTAACGGGCGATCAGCTCCTTCCAGCAAGAGCAGATCCGCTCGATCGCCTCCTCCCACGAAAGGGGCTCGAAACGCCCCTCCCCCTTGGGGCCGGTTCGCAGCAGAGGGGTCGTCAGACGGCGAGGCGAATGGACGGTCTGCTCGTAGTGGTGCATCTTGGGACAGAGCAGGCCGCGGGTCATGGGATGGTCGGGATCGCCGGAGACGCGCACGGCGCGGCCGTCCTGTACCGCGACCAGCAGGCCGCATGTATCGGGACAGTCAAACGGGCAGACGGAACGAACGATCTTGTGGCTCATGGAAATTGACCTTCCGGATATTTGGGATGACATAGTATACCCTGTTTACATCCCTTTTGCAGGCCAAATCCGGTTCCGGCCATAAATCCTCCCTCTGAAGCCTAACCAGCCATGACGATTGGAAATATTTCTTGACAACGAAGTCTCAGTGACTTTTAGTACATTATCCAACAACCTGGAGGTGAACATGGAAGATCTACTCGAAGCCGGCCCCGAGCTGGACAAGACGATTTACAATCAGGTGGTGGGGGGAAAAGGCGAAGCACCACCCTACTCCACCGATATGACCTATGCCTGGCCTCTGTTTCGGCAAATGCCCCGCCCCAAACGGCTCCATGTAGATGAGTCAGGCGTTCACCATTGCATGTGCGGAGGCACGGATCACGGGGCCGATGGGACCATCCAGCCGATCGTTTGGGAGAAAAGCAACAAGATGGCCCATGTCATTTGCCTGGCCGCCCTGAAGGCCAAGGCGCTGGGATTGAAAAAAGTTCCGTAGCCAGATGAAGTGCTTCCTGAAAATCACGGATGCCGATTGAAGGCGGATCACGGATGGAAAAGATGGTCGGGATGGCGCGATTTGAACGCGCGACTCCTGCGTCCCGAACGCAGTGCCCTACCAAACTGGGCCACATCCCGACATCTTTATATTCTAACTAAACCGGCCGGAAAAGTCCACCATTATTTTCGGTAGCGGGAAAATCCCTTACACGCCTTCTCGAAAAGAGGGATTTGCCGGAGAACGGTAGGCGGCTTATGAATTTCCGCATAAGGAGGAGATCTTCGGTCTTGGTCTAAAGGGAGCCGGATTTTGGTTGATGAACGTGAACCCGTCTTCTATGGAAGGGTTTATTCGGGACGATTCACCCGGGTTGTCTTCCATCGTCGAGTATGGTAAATATAAGACAATTTGAATATCCAGGTGAACATCGTGATTGTCTACGATCTGAAATGCAAAGAGGGTCATAAATTTGAGGGGTGGTTCCAAGACAGGAAGGCTTTTGAGGAACAGAAGACCAAAGCGCTCATTGCCTGCCCTGTCTGTGGAAAGACCGACGTGTCGCTCATTCCTTGTTCAGTGCAGGTGATGGGAAGGGAGAACCATGCTTCCCGTGAAAAAATGGAAGCCCAGGCATCTCCCCAGAAGATCCTCAGGGAAATTCAGGAGTATATTCAAAAGAACTTTGACGATGTGGGCGACAAATTCGCAGAGGTGGCCTTACGGATTCACCATGGAGAAGAAGATAAGAGGAATATTCAGGGAACCACTACCCAGAGTGAAGAAGAACATCTGCGAGAAGAAGGTGTCCGGTTCATCAAACTCCCCTTGCCGAAATTTGACGCCTAGCGGGTAATCAAATCGCTTAAATTCTCCTTTACATCTATTGCCTTACATGATAATAATGATCCATTATATGAAACCTTTCCCGAATCTGTCTCAAGCGGATAGGGGATTGAGTGGAGTGCCCGGTAGGAAGAGTGCCTTTTCAGGAGGTTGCTGTCTTTGGCCTTTACGGTAAAAGATCGTCATTCATTGGCCGGAAAGGAAAAGGATTTTTAAAAAAATTCTTGACAAATCCTTGCATAAAAATTAGTGTACTTTGTTTCGCATAGATTGTGCAAGGTCTGTCATGTCGGAATGACGGTTCTTTTTCAAAGAATATTTTTTATATCAGGCGGTTAGGATCGCTGGCGTAGCTCAATCGGTAGAGCAGCTGATTTGTAATCAGCAGGTTGCGGGTTCAAGTCCCATCGCCAGCTCCAACAAGATGTCCGAGTCTATGGAGGGGTTCCCGAGCGGTCAAAGGGAGCAGACTGTAAATCTGCCGGCGAAGCCTACGGAGGTTCGAACCCTCCCCCCTCCACCATGTCTCTGTTGAGGTAGGAGGTTGCCGTCCGGGATCATTTAGGGGGCAGCTCCCTTTGGTATATAAGTGACTTATGTAAGCGGGAGTAGCTCAGTGGCTAGAGCGTCAGCCTTCCAAGCTGAGGGTCGCGGGTTCGAATCCCGTTTCCCGCTCCAAATTGTCTGGCAAGAGGTATTGCCGGTTCTCCATGGGGACGCAACCGATTCAACCAAGATGAAAGACAATCGTGGTGCTGGTTGTGGTTTTGGAGACAAGGCGGTTTCTTTAATTTAAATTGAGGATAACCGGCCCACGTAGCTCAGTCGGTAGAGCACATCCTTGGTAAGGATGAGGTCACCAGTTCGATCCTGGTCGTGGGCTCCATCGATGTCAAGGTGAGTGTATTATGCGAAATATTATTACCCTGGCCTGTACGGAATGTAAGCAGCGAAATTATACGACGACCAAGAACAAACGGACCATGCAGAATCGGTTGGAGATGAAAAAATACTGCAAGTTCTGCAGGTCTCATAAGCTGCATCGGGAGACAAAGTAAGTTTCAAGGGGCGTGTGATCAACCGGACAGGCCAGTAGCTCTAATGGATAGAGCGCCGGACTCCAAATCCGGATGCTGGGGGTTCAAGTCCCTCCTGGCCTGCCAAATTAAGTAGGAACCGGATGGATAGAAATCAGGGGAAGCCGGATGGATAGGGTGAAAGTTGTTGTTGAAAAGATAAAACTGTTTTTGGCAGGCTCGAAGGTCGAGCTAAAAAAGGTCACATGGCCGACTCCCAAACAGACTCTTGCTTCCACATCGGTGGTCATCATCGTGGTGCTGATAGTGTCTACGTTTTTGGGGATCGTCGATTTCGGCTTGACAAAGATCGTCAGGCTAGTGCTGGGATAATCCAATGGCTTTCAGATGGTACGTTGTACATACGTATTCCGGCTTTGAAAACCGGGTGAAGCTTTCACTCCAGGAGCGGATCGAAACGGCCGGGAAGCAGGCTTTCTTCTCCGATATTCTGATTCCGGAGGAGGATATCGTTGAGCTGGTGTCGGGTGAGAAAAAAACATCAAAGCGGAAATTTTTCCCCGGTTATATCCTCGTGCGGATGGAGCTCAATGACGACACGTGGCATATCGTGAAGGACACCCCCAAGGTGACGGGTTTTATCGGCAGCAAGGAAAAGCCTTCCCCTATTTCCGATAAGGATGTCGAGAACCTCAGGACGAGGATAGATGAAGGGACCTTGAAACCCAAGCCGAAGTTCAAATTCGATGTAGGCGATCATGTAAAAATCATCGACGGACCTTTCACCAATTTTGATGGGTTGATTGACGAGGTGAAGCCGGAGAAGGGCAAGTTACGCGTGATTGTCAGCATATTCGGTCGATCGACGCCGGTGGAGCTGGATTTTATCCAGGTAATTCAAAATTAGATATTGCGAGACGAATGGCAGAGGTATTGGGACAATCCATCCCTGTCTTTCCGACCTTCAAAATAAGAGAGGGTGAAGAGAATGGCAAAAAAGGTTATTGCGAACATTAAACTTCAGATCAAAGCAGGCAAGGCGACGCCTTCACCACCGATCGGTCCGGCGCTCGGCCAGCACGGGGTGAACATCATGGAATTCTGCAAGGCGTATAATGCTCAGACGCAGAATCAGGAAGGGATGGTGATTCCGGTTGTCATCACCGTTTACGCCGACAGATCCTTTACCTTCGTCACCAAGACGCCCCCGGCCTCTGTGCTGTTAAAACAGGCGGCCAAGATAGCCAAGGGTTCGGGTGATCCCAAGCGCGACAAGGTGGGGGCGGTGACGGCCAAGCAGGTCCGGGAGATTGCAGAGCTGAAGTACAATGACCTTAACGCAGTCAACATAGAGGGTGCGATGAGGATTGTGGAAGGAACGGCGAGATCTATGGGGATTGATATCACGGGATGATGCCCCGGAATCCTTAATGACGGAGGAATCGGTTTTCCGGGTGTCTTAAAGTGACCATGGAAGGGAGGCTCTATCCCTGGGATGGTTTTGATTTGAGGATGTGTCATGGCAAAGAGAGGCAAAAAATATCTAGAGGCAGCAAAGAAGATCGAAGTGGGAAAGCGCTATCCCTTCAGCGAGGCGATCGATCTGGTCGTGGCCGTCAAGAGGGCCAAATTTGATGAGACAGTCGCAGCCGCCATCCGCCTCGGAGTGAATCCAGCGCATGCCGACCAGATGGTGCGGGGTTCCGTTGTCCTGCCCAACGGGCTGGGAAAATCGGTCCGGGTTCTGGTTTTTGCCAAAGGGGAGAAGGAAAAGGAGGCCCTGGAGGCGGGTGCCGACGTGATCGGGTCGGATGATGTGGTGGAAAAGATCAAGGGCGGCTGGTTCGAATTTGATCGGGTCGTTGCGACGCCGGATATGTTGGGAAGCGTGGGCAAATTGGGAAAGATACTCGGTCCCCGAGGCCTGATGCCGAATCCGAAGGTGGGAACGGTGACCTTTGATGTGGGCAAGACCGTTCAGGAACTGAAGGCGGGTAAGGTCGAATTTCGTGTGGAAAAGGCGGGTATCGTGCATTGTCCCATTGGCAAGGCCTCATTCGGGGCCGCCAAACTGAAAGAAAATTTTCTTGCGCTGGTCGAAATGATCCTCAAATTGAAGCCCGCATCCAGCAAAGGAATCTATGTGCGGAGCATCTCTCTTTCGACCGTCATGGGGCCCGGAGTGAGAATAGATCCTTTTTCGGTGAAGAGTGTATAACCCCATGACCCGATGGGGCATGGGATAGTTGAAAAAAGGTCTGAGACAGCAGGTACGGATAGTTTAAACACCTTCGGTTGGCCTGCCGAGACTGCGGTGAAAAGGTGACCGTTTTGGTCAAGAAACTCATCCTGTATGCTGCTCGGTTCTCTGACCTGCAAAAGGGCCTTCTTTTAGAAGGCACGGGAAACATCTTAGAAAGAAAGGAGGTTTAGGATTGGATCGGAGAACGAAGGAGCAGGTGGCTGCTGAACTTCATGAGAAACTGAAAGATTTCAAATTGGCTGTTCTCACCGGCTACAGCGGGATGGACGTGGCGAAGATGACGGCTTTGAGGGTGGTCCTGCGCAAATCAAACACCGAACTCAGGGTCGTGAAAAACTCGCTGCTCTCCATTGCATCCCGTGAAACCGATTTCAGTGCGTTGGAAGGGCAATTCAAAGGTCCTTTGGCTGTGGCCATCACCTATGGGGATGCAGTCGAGACCACCAAAACGCTGGTTGATTTTGCCAAGAAGAATGCCAATCTTGAGATCAAGGCAGCCATGATGAATGGCAAAATTCTGAGTAGGGAACAACTGACGATCCTCGCAGAGCTGCCGAGTCGCGAGGTGCTGCTAGGGAAACTACTCTCCTTGATGGTCGGTGTGCAGACCTCTCTGGTGAACGTACTCAGTGGGGTGCCGAGGAATTTTGTACAGGTTCTGGATGCCTATCGAGCGAAGAAGGCTTCAGAAAACTAATCATTACATACAGGAAGGAAGAAAGAAATGACGAAAGAAATTACCAAAGAGGACGTTGTAAAATTTATCGAGGGAATGACGGTTCTTGAACTTTCTGAGCTGGTGAAAGAACTGGAAACGAAATTTGGCGTGACTGCCGCAGCGCCGGTAGCCATGATGGCCGCAGCAGGTGGAGGGGCGGTCCAGGCAGGGGCGTCCGAAGAAAAGACGGAATTTGACGCTATTCTTACCGGATTCGGCGATCAGAAAATCCAGGTGATCAAGGTGGTCAGGGCGATAACAGGTCTTGGCCTTAAGGAAGCCAAGGACATGGTGGATGGCGTTCCCAAGCCGATTAAGGAGGGTGTCTCCAAGGACGAGGCCGCCGATATCAAGAAGAAGATTGAGGAAGTCGGCGGGACCGTAGAAATTAAATAACGAGTCGATTCACAAAACGAACGGCAAGGGTCAGAACCCCGTAAACAACAGGTTGTCTGTGGAAGGTGACGGCAGAACAGGTTGAAAGGGGTTCTTTTCCCTATTTTGTATTGGTAAAAAACCTTTGCAGCACTGACGGCTTAAAGCCGAAAGGAAGTTATGGGCGAGTTGAGAAAGAATTTTGGCCGTATCAGGAGAATATTGGATATTCCCAACCTGATCGATATCCAGACCGATTCCTATAAAAAATTTCTTCAAGAGGGGATCGATCCGGAAAAAAGAGGAAACTATGGTCTGCAGGGCGCCTTTCACAGCGTCTTTCCCATTTCGGATTTCAGCGGAAAATGTTCCCTTGAGTTTGTCAGTTACAAGATCGGTAATGTCCGATATGACCAGCAGGAGTGCGTCCAGAAGGGGATGACGTATGCGGCGCCGCTGAAGATCGTGGTTCGCCTCGTGGTTTTCGATACGGAGCGAAACACCGATCCAAAACCGATCCGAGATATCAAGGAGCAGGAGATTTACTTCGGCGAGATTCCCCTGATGACCGAAAACGGCACCTTCATCGTGAATGGAACGGAGAGGGTGATCGTGAGCCAGTTGCACCGTTCACCGGGAATCTTTTTCGATCACGACAAGGGAAAAACGCTGGCGAGCGGAAAACTGATATACTCCGCCCGGGTGATCCCGATCCGCGGGTCATGGCTGGATCTCGAATTTGACTCCAAGGACATGCTCTACGTCAGGATCGATCGGAGGCGGAAAATGCCTGTGACAATCCTGCTGAAGGCGATGGGCAATTCTACTCAGTTCATCCTCAATTATTTCTACAGTGTTGAAAGGGTGGTGCTTGAGAAAGGAAAGCTGAGCATCGCCGTCAACGATTCCCTGATCGGAGAAAAGGCGCCGGAAGATGTCGTGACGAAAGGGGGAGAAGTGATTGCCAAGAAGGGGCGGAAGATTTCCAAACCCCTTCTTAAGAAGATGATCGACTCCAAGATCACGCGGATCCCTGCAAAAGATGAGGACATCATCGGCAGGATTTCATCTTCCGATGTTCTGGATCCGAAGACGGGCGAGATACTGATGAAGTGCAACGAAGAGCTTACCGCCGAGTTGCTGCAGCTCTTTCGGGAGAGAGGGATTACCTCATTCCAGTTCATTCACATCGATGAGGATCGTGAGAATGCCTCGATCCGCGATACTTTGCTGATGGACAAGATCGATACGGCTGAAGACGCCATCATTGAAATCTATCGTCGGTTGCGTCCGAGCAATCCGCCTACGCCCGAAACCGCCCATAAGTTTTTTACCAGTCTCTTTTTTGAACCGGAGAGTTACGATCTTTCCGACGTCGGGCGGGCGAAAATGAATTACAAGCTCCACCTTGATGTTCCCACGGACGTCACCGTGTTGCGCAATGAGGACATCCTGGCGGCGGTCAAGTATCTGATCGACCTGAAAAACAGCTCGCCCAATTGCAGTGTGGACGACATCGACCATTTGGGAAACCGCCGTGTCCGTTCGGTGGGAGAGCTGATCGAAAACCAGTACCGCATCGGTTTGGTCAGAATGGAGCGTGCCATCAAAGAAAAGATGAGCCTTCAGGACATTGAAACGATGATGCCCCACGATCTGATCAATGCCAAACCGGTATCCGCGGTGGTGAACGAGTTTTTCGGAAGCAGTCAGCTCTCGCAGTTCATGGACCAGACCAATCCCCTGTCGGAGATCACCCACAAGCGGAGGCTGTCGGCACTCGGGCCCGGGGGATTGACGCGAGAAAGGGCGGGATTTGAGGTGAGGGATGTCCATCCCACCCATTATGGGCGGATTTGCCCGGTCGAAACGCCGGAAGGTCCGAATATCGGGCTCATCGTCTCTTTGAGCACCTTCGCCAGGGTCAACGCGTTCGGGTTCATCGAAACTCCCTACCGGGTCGTAGAGAAGGGCCGGGTACTCGATGAGGTTCGTTATCTGACCGCGATCGAGGAGGAGAATCAGATCATTGCCCAGGCCGACAGACCTTTGGACAAGGATGGAAAATTCATTGGGGCGTTGATCTCCGCCAGGAAGGGCGGTGACTTTCTTTCCGTTGTCCCGACGGACGTCAACATGATGGATGTTTCCCCCAATCAGCTGGTCAGCGTGGCTGCGACCTTGATTCCCTTTTTGGAGCATGACGACGCCAACCGCGCCCTGATGGGATCCAACATGCAGCGGCAGGCAGTCCCCCTGATGAGACCGGAAGTCCCCATCGTGGGAACGGGGATGGAATCGGTAGTGGCCAGGGATTCCGGGGCTGTGGTTGTGGCCAAGAGGTCCGGTGTCGTGGAAAGCGTGGATGCCGGCCGGATTGTCATCAAGTGCGATCCTTCTGAAAAGGAAGGGCTGGACACCGGCGTGGATATCTACAACCTGATCAAGTATCAGCGATCGAACCAGGATACCTGTTTTAACCAGAAACCTATTGTCGCCAAGGGACAGAAGGTCGGTAAAGGGGAGATCATCGCCGACGGTCCTGCCACCGAAAATGGGGAGCTTGCCCTGGGAAGGAATGTGATGGTCGCCTTTATGTCCTGGGGCGGCTACAATTATGAAGACTCCATTCTCATCAGCGAGAGAATCGTCAAGGACGATATCTATACCTCGATCCACATTGAGGAATTCGAGACCATGGCCCGGGATACCAAACTCGGGAAGGAAGAAATTACCCGGGATATTCCCAATCTGGGCGAAGAGGCCCTCCGCAACCTGGACGACAGCGGCATCGTCCGGATGGGCGTGGCGGTGAAACCCGGTGACATCCTGGTCGGAAAAATCACCCCGAAGGGGGAAACCCAACTCTCCTCTGAAGAAAAACTCCTGCGGGCGATCTTTGGGGAGAAGGCAAGCGACGTCCGCGACACGTCTCTGCGTGTCCCTCCAGGTGTGGAAGGAACGGTGATCGATGCCAAGATCTTTGCCAGGAAAGGAACGGAGCGGGACAGCCGTTCCCAGTTTATTGAAGACGAGGCGACCGAACTCCTGTGCAAGGACAGGGATGATGAAATCCGTATCATCACCAACAGCGTTCGGAAGCAGATTACCGACTTGCTGATCGGAAAGGTGTCTGCGGGGAAACTGACCGATCCAAGGAAAAAGAAGGTCGTTCTGAAAAAGGGCGAGCTCATTACCGCTGAGGTCATTGAAAGGATTCCCTTTGACCTCCAGAAGGAGATATCGCTGGAGGACGACGAAGAGACGGAGTCAAGAATCGGCGTCCTGTATGAGAGTCTTGCCCGTAAAAAAGAATTTGTGGAAGCCTATTTCGCGGAGAAGATTGAAAAGCTTAAGGCCGGCGATGAACTTCCCCCCGGGGTGATCAAGCTGGTCAAGGTGTATGTCGCCATTAAGCGGAAACTCTCGGTCGGGGATAAAATGGCAGGCCGTCACGGAAACAAAGGTGTTCTTTCCCGGATCCTGCCGGAAGAGGATATGCCTTATTTCAAGGACGGCACACCGGTGGACATTGTCCTGAACCCTCTGGGGGTCCCATCGCGTATGAATGTGGGACAGATCCTGGAGACCCACCTGGGCTGGGCGGCCAGAGGCATAGGGGAAAAAATCAACCATCTCTTGAAGAATTCCAAGTTGGACGCCCTTAAGAAGGAACTGCGGGAAATCTATTCCTCCCCTGACTTCGATAGGTTTGTCAAGCGGACCTCTGAAGAGGATATCCGCCAGTTTGTGAAAAAACTCAAGAAGGGGATTCTCGTTTCCACGCCGGTTTTCGATGGCGCCGATGAAAAAGAGATAAAAAATATGCTCAAGGCAAGCGGCCTTCCGGAGACCGGCCAGACGGTCCTGTATGACGGAAGGACCGGTGAGCCCTTTGATCACGAAATCACCGTGGGCATGATCTATATGCTGAAACTTCATCACCTTGTCGACAACAAGATCCATGCCCGATCCATCGGTCCCTATTCCCTGGTGACCCAACAGCCTCTCGGCGGCAAGGCCCAGTTCGGCGGTCAAAGACTGGGAGAGATGGAAGTCTGGGCGATGGAGGCCTATGGAGCCGCCTATTCGCTACAGGAGTTCCTGACCGTGAAATCCGATGATGTGGCCGGCAGGACCCGGATCTATGAGGCCATCGTCAAGGGTGAGCATACTTCGGAACCGGGTCTGCCGGAGTCCTTCAATGTGTTGGTGAAGGAGTTGCAGAGCCTTTGTTTGGACGTGGAACTGATCGAAGAGGAGTAGGAATCCGGGGCAGGGGGATTATTCCCCGTTGCCTCGCCTTTGTTTGAAAATTAGGAGATATCATCCGTGGAAGACGTTTTCAGTTATTTCGAGAAACCAAAAGATCCCATTCGATTCAACGCGATCAAGATGTCCATTGCCTCTCCGGAGCGGATCCTTTCGTGGTCGCATGGGGAAGTGAAGAAACCTGAAACGATCAACTACAGGACCTTTAAGCCGGAGCGTGACGGGCTTTTCTGTGCGAAGATTTTCGGTCCCGTGAAGGATTATGAGTGCCTGTGCGGTCGTTATAAACGGATGAAGCACCGGGGCGTCGTCTGCGAGAAATGCGGCGTCGAAGTCATTCAATCGAAGGTCCGCAGGGAGAGGATGGGTCATATCACCCTGGCGACACCGGTTGCCCACATCTGGTTTCTCAAGAGCCTTCCCAGTCGGATCGGGAATGTTCTCGATCTGACGCTGAAGGAACTGGAGAAGGTGCTCTACTTCGAGTCCTGGATCGTCCTCGATCCCAAAAAAACGCCCCTGAAGAAGAAAGATCTCCTGACGGATGAGGAATATCTTGACCTGAAGGACCAATACGGATCCGACGGTTTCGAAGCGGGCATCGGCGCAGAGGCGGTCCGTATCCTTTTAGAGGAGGTGGACCTCGACAAACTGGATGAGGAGCTCCGCTCAGAGCTGAAGCTGTCCGTTTCGGAGACGAAGCGGAAAAAATATGTCAAGCGGCTGAAGGTGGTTGAGGCCCTGAAGAAGTCCGGCAACAAGCCGGAGTGGATGGTTCTGACCGTCCTGCCGGTGATACCGCCGGACCTGCGTCCCTTGGTTCCCCTGGACGGAGGACGGTTCGCCACGTCCGATCTCAACGACCTCTATCGGCGGGTGATCAACCGGAACAATCGATTAAAGCGGCTGCAGGAGCTGAATGCGCCGGAAATCATCATCCGCAATGAGAAAAGGATGCTTCAGGAAGCGGTAGATGTGCTGTTCGACAACGGCCGGCGGGGTAGGGCGATCACCGGCACGAACAAGCGTCCGCTTCGTTCCCTTTCCGACATGCTCAAGGGGAAACAGGGCCGGTTCCGGCAGAATCTTCTGGGCAAGCGAGTCGACTATTCCGGACGGTCCGTCATTACGGTCGGTCCTGACCTGCGGCTCCATCAGTGCGGCCTTCCCAAGAAGATGGCCTTGGAACTCTTCAAACCGTTCATCTACAGGCGACTTCAGGAAAAGGGATATGTCACGACGGTGAAAAGCGCCAAGAAGATGGTGGAGAAGGAAACCGCTGAAGTATGGGACGCCCTTGATGAGGTGGTCCGTGAATATCCCGTAATGCTGAACCGGGCGCCGACCTTGCATAGGCTTGGGTTGCAGGCTTTTGAACCTGTGCTGATCGAAGGGAAGGCGATCCAGCTCCACCCTCTGGTCTGCACCGCCTTCAACGCGGATTTCGACGGCGATCAGATGGCCGTGCATGTGCCTTTGTCCATCGAGGCGCAGACGGAGGCCCGGGTTTTGATGATGTCAACCAATAATATCCTTTCGCCCGCCAACGGGATGCCGATCATCATCCCCAGCCAGGATATCGTTCTGGGGATCTATTACCTGACCCGGTCGCAAAGCGGAGCCAAAGGCGAGGGGATGATCTTTTCCGATTCCACCGAAGTCCGGTCCGCGCTGGATGCCCATTCCGTCGATCTGCACGCGAGGATCAAGGTTCGTATCGGCGGGGAATTAAAAGAAACGACCGTCGGACGAATCGTTCTGTTCGAAGTCATTCCGGAGCCGATCACGTTCGACGCGATCAACAAGGTCATGAACAAGAAAGAATTGGCCAACCTGATCAACGATTGCTATCGTTCGTGCGGAGACAAAACCACGGTCCTTTTGGCCGACCGCCTGAAGGATATCGGATTCAAATACGCGACCCATGCCGGTGTTTCCATCGCGATTCACAACATGGTGATTCCCGAAAACAAAAAAGAAATCGTGGGTAAGGCAGACAAGGACGTGCTCGGCATCCAGAAGCAGTATATGGATGGATTGATCACGCAAGGCGAGCGCTATAACAAGGTGATCGATATCTGGGCCCAGGCGACGGAAAAGATCGCCGTTGCCATGCTGGGCGGGATCGGCATGGAAGAGCAGATCGGCCCTGACGGACGCAAGAAAAAAGGTGAAAGCTTCAACCCCATCTATATGATGGCCGATTCCGGTGCGAGGGGGAGCGCCGCTCAGATCAGGCAGCTTGCCGGTATGAGAGGGCTCATGGCCAAACCGTCGGGTGAAATCATCGAGACCCCGATCAGGGCGAACTTTCGGGAGGGGCTTACCGTACTCGAATACTTCATCTCCACCCATGGAGCGCGAAAAGGGCTTGCCGACACGGCACTGAAAACGGCGAACTCAGGATACCTCACCCGCCGCCTCGTCGATGTGGCCCAGGATTGCATCATCACCGAAGATGACTGCGGCACGATCGACGGGATCTATGTCTCCGCCTTGATGGAAGGCGGAGAAATCATTGAGACGGCAGGCGAGCGCGTCTTGGGCCGGGTCGCCCTGGAGGAGATCCGGGATTCCTTCACCGGGGAACTTCTGGTCGACTCCAACCAGCTGATCGATGAAACCCTTGCCAAGAAGATCGATGACTCCGGTATTGAGAGGGTGAATATCCGCTCGGTTCTCACCTGCCGCTCCAAGCACGGTGTCTGTGCCATGTGTTACGGTCGAGACCTCTCCCGCGGGAGCCTGGTGAATATCGGTGAATCGGTCGGGATCATCGCAGCCCAGTCGATTGGAGAGCCGGGGACGCAGCTGACGATGAGAACCTTCCATATCGGCGGAACGGCCAAATTCGAAGAGCATTCCACGCTGGAGGCAAGACACGACGGGACGATCCGATTCGTGAATCTCCACACAGTGAAGAGTCGGGGCGGAGGGCTTGTCGTCATGAACCGCAATGGAGAGGTGCATGTCCTCGACGAGCAGGGACGCAATCGGGGGAAATATCCTATTCCTTACGGCGCCCATATCAAAGTCGAGCCTGACAGCCGTGTGCACGGTCCGAAGGATCAGAAAAGGGGAGATCTCATTGCCGAGTGGGATCCCTTCTCGATTCCTATCCTCGCCGAAGTGGACGGGACGGTCAAGTTCGGGGATATCATAGAAGGCAAGACCATGCAGGAACAGGTGGACGAGGTGACGGGCCTGTCGCGCAAGGTCATCATCGAGTTCAGAGGGACCGATATGCGTCCGCGTGTCTCCATCAAGGACAAAAAAGGCAAGACGGCCAAAGTCCCGGGATCCAATGCGGTCGCCAGGCACCTTCTGTCCGTTGGCGCGAACATCGTCGTTTCGGAAGGGGATACGGTTTATGCCGGAGATATTCTGGCGAAGATTCCCCGGGAGACGACAAAGACCAAGGATATCACCGGGGGACTTCCCCGAGTTGCAGAACTGTTCGAAGCACGCAAGCCTAAGGATTTTGCCGTGATCAGCGAGATCGATGGTGTCGTATCTTACGGCAAAGACTCCAAGGGAAAGAGGAAGGTGATCATCACCCCCGATGCCGAGGATGAGAAGGAATACCTGATTCCCAAAGGGAAGCATGTCAGTGTCCAGGAGGGCGACAGGGTGACGGCCGGTGAACCTCTCATGGATGGTGTGAACAATCCGCATGATCTCCTTATGATCAAAGGGGAAAAGGTTTTGGCACGCTATCTTGTAGATGAGGTACAGGATGTCTATCGACTGCAGGGGGTCAAGATCAACGACAAGCACATGGAGGTGATTGTCCGGCAGATGCTCAGAAGGGTTGTGATCAAGAATCCGGGCGATACCTCCTTCATTACCGATGAACAGGTAGAGCGGTTCCGTTTTCAGGAGGAGAACGACAGAGTGGTGGCCAAAGGGGGAAAGCCCGCGTTGGGTGAGCCCATCCTGATGGGCATTACGAAAGCATCCCTGTCGACACAGAGCTTCATTTCCGCGGCCTCCTTCCAGGAAACGACACGGGTCCTTACCGAAGCGTCACTGGCCGGGAAAACAGACTATCTGAGAGGCCTCAAAGAGAATGTGATTATGGGCAGGCTGATCCCGGCGGGAACAGGGCTTCCGATGTATAAGAAACTGGGTATCAAGACGGCCATAGAAGAAGCTTTGCTGTCGGGGGACGAACAAGGCGAGACGATGCTTCCGGATGAAAAAAATGACGAGAAACTACTTGACATTGAATCGGCGAATTGATAGTTACACAAGCTTTTCTTGCACTGGTGGAATGAACAACTGAAAGAGCGACGTGGAGGGGTAATGCCTACAATAAATCAATTAGTTCGGAAGGGAAGAGCCAAGATCGGCAGGAAAGCGGCGACACCTGCACTGGCGACTTCGCCTCAAAGGCGGGGGGTATGCGTCAGGGTCTACACCTCGACACCCAAAAAACCGAATTCCGCTTTAAGGAAGGTCGCCAGAGTCCGGCTGACCAGCGGATATGAAGTGACTTCCTATATACCGGGAGTGGGACACAACTTACAGGAGCATTCCGTTGTTCTGGTGCGGGGCGGTCGAGTCAAGGATCTGCCCGGTGTACGGTATCACATTATCAGAGGGACGCTTGATGCCGTGGGTGTGCAGGACAGAAAACAGGGAAGGTCAAAATACGGAGCCAAGAGGCCGAGTTAAGCGGGGATAGAGTTATGCCGAGGAGAAGAGAAGTTACCAAAAGGGAGATCCTGCCAGATCCGAAATACAGTAACAAACTGGTGGCCAGATTCATCAACAATCTCCTGAAGAGAGGTAAAAAGAGCGTTGCTGAATCGATTCTGTATGGGGCATTCGATATTATTCAGGATCGCATAAAAGAACCGCCGGTCGAGGTTTTTGAAAAAGCCATCACCAACGTCAAACCGGTCATTGAAGTGAAGTCGAGACGCGTCGGTGGATCGACATACCAGGTGCCGACGGAAGTGATTCCCTCCCGGAGGGTCGCCCTGGGCATCCGCTGGCTTATTACGAACGCCCGGGAGCGTTCCGAAAAGACGATGCGGGAGAAATTGGCGGCGGAGCTGATTGATGCGGCGAATAATCGCGGCGGTGCCGTCAAGAAAAGGGAGGCCGTTCATAAGATGGCGGAGGCGAACAAGGCTTTTGCCCATTACAGATTTTAACAACCTATTCAAAGCTTAAGGAGGTTAGAGATGGCTAAGAAAAAATTTGAGAGGACGAAGCCGCATCTAAATATCGGCACGATCGGTCACGTTGATCACGGGAAGACCACCTTGACGGCCGCAATTACAAAACACTTGGCCTCTAAAGGATTTGCCGAATTCCGACCCTTTGATTCTATCGATAATGCACCGGAAGAAAAGGAAAGGGGCGTCACGATCAACATCTCTCACGTGGAATATGAGACGGACAAGCGTCATTACGCCCATGTCGACTGCCCGGGGCATGCCGACTATATCAAGAACATGATCTCCGGGGCAGCGCATATGGATGGCACCATTCTCGTCGTGGCGGCATCCGATGGACCCATGCCTCAGACCCGGGAGCATATCCTCCTGGCACGTCAGGTCCAGGTTCCCTATATCGTCGTTTATATGAACAAGGTGGATCTTGTGGATGATCCCGAGCTCCTGGACCTCGTCGAACTCGAACTGAGGGAGCTCTTGACGTCTTATGAATTTCCGGGCGACGATCTGCCCATCATCAAGGGATCGGCGTTAAAAGCGCTTGAGGCCGATGATCCGAACGCCCCCGATGCAAAATCCATCTGGGAGCTGATGGCGGCCGTCGATCAGTATATCCCGGAGCCGGTGCGCGACCTTGACAAACCCTTTCTCATGCCGATCGGCGATGTGTTCACCATTTCCGGTCGCGGTACGGTGGTGACGGGGCGTGTCGATCGCGGGATCGTCAGGACCGGTGATGAAGTCGAGATCGTCGGTATCCGTCCGACCTTCAAGACCGTCTGCACAGGCGTTGAAATGTTCCGCAAGACCCTTGATGAGGGCCGGGCAGGGGATGACGTCGGGGTTCTTCTCCGCGGCACGAAACGGGAAGATGTGGAAAGAGGGCAGGTCGTTGCAAAGCCGGGCTCCATTACACCGCACACCAAATTCAAGGCCCAGGTTTATGTCCTGACAAAGGAGGAAGGCGGCAGACATACCCCCTTCTTCAACGGCTATCGTCCGCAGTTCTACTTCAGGACCACGGATGTGACGGGAGTGGCGAACCTGCCGGAAGGCGTTGAAATGGTCATGCCTGGTGACAATGTGGAATTGGAAGTGACCCTGATTACGCCCATTGCCATGGAAGAACAGCTCCGATTTGCCATCCGTGAAGGGGGTAGAACGGTCGGCGCAGGCGTCGTCAGTAAAATTATCGAATAGAATGCATAAGCAGGTTGAATGACACCATGAAAGATCAGAAAATAAGAATTCGTCTGAAGGCGTATGACTATAAGCTCCTTGACCGCTCGGTGGAAGATATCGTGGAGACGGCGAAGCGGACGGGCGCCCGTGTGGCAGGTCCGATTCCGTTGCCGACCGAGATCAATAAGTACTGTGTCAATCGGTCTCCGCACGTGGATAAAAAGTCAAGGGAGCAGTTCGAGATCAGGACGCATAAACGGCTGATCGACATCGTTGAACCGACTCAGGCGACCGTGGATGCCCTTATGAAACTCGATCTTTCCGCGGGTGTGGATGTAGAGATAAAATTATAGGAGAGGGCATCCGGCAGACCATAAACGGGCGGTTTCACCATCGATTACGACGGGTGATATTTTTCGGTAAACGAGAAAGATGATGACAAAAGGATTGATCGGTAAAAAATTAGGGATGACCCAGGTATTCTCTGACGAAGGGATTTCCGTCCCCGTGACGGTCATCGAGGTGGAGCCTTCCGTGGTCATTCAGAAGAAGACCAAGGAAACGGACGGGTATGACGCCCTGCAGCTGGGTTACGGGCGTGTCAAGCAGAAGGGAGTGACCAAGGCCCTCCAGGGGCACTTCCGGAAGGCGGATAAAGGATTGTTTCGTATCCTCAGGGAATTCAGGGTGGATGTCGAGGGGTACGAGCCCGGACAGGAGATGAAGGCCGAGGTATTCGAGCCGGGGGAATATGTGGACATCGTCGGAACAACAAAAGGCAAAGGATTTGCCGGTGTCGTGAAGCGACACGGATTCCGCGGCGGTAGGTCCACACACGGTTCCATGTTCCATAGGGCTCCAGGGTCCATCGGTGCGAGCGCCGATCCGTCCCGGGTTTTCAAGGGAACGAAGCTTCCGGGCCATATGGGGAGTACACGCAAAACAGTACAGAACCTGCAGGTATGGGCTGTCAGGCCGGAACTCAATGTCATCCTGGTCAAGGGAGCTGTTCCAGGGAGCAAGAACGGATTTTTGCTGATCAAGCAGGCGATAAAGAAGAGCTAACATGAGCAGGATTTAAGGTGGAAAAATGCCAGTAGCCGGTGTGTACGATATTGAAAACAACCGCATCTCAGAGATAAATCTAAACGATGCCGTCTTTGGAGCGGCGGTCAATGAGGACGCCATATACGAAGTGGTCAGGATGCAGATGGCATCAAGACGCAAAGGGACCGCATCCACCAAGGGCAGAAGCGACGTCAGGGGCGGTGGAAAGAAACCGTGGCGGCAGAAAGGGACTGGCCGCGCCAGGGCAGGTCACTCCCGCTCGCCGCTTTGGAGAGGAGGGGGAATCATCTTTGGCCCCACCCCTCGCAGCTATTCCTACAAATTACCCAAGAGGATCAGACGGATCGCACTGATATCCGCCCTGAGCATGAAGCTCAAGGAAGACAAGATGATCATCCTGCGGGATTTTCCGATGGATGAAATCAAGACGAAGAGATTTCGCGAGGTGATTGACCGTTTTGGATTGAACAAAGTCCTTTTCGTCGTCGACGGATCCCAACCGATTCTGGAAAAATCATCGCGCAATATCAGGGAAGTGAAAATGGTCCGATCCGAGGGGGTCAATGTCTATGACCTTCTGAAATACGACCATGTTGTACTTTTGGAACCCTCTATAAAAAAGATTGAAGGGGCACTGATATCATAATGGAACTGCATCAGATCATAAAAAAGGCGTTGATCACCGAGAAGAGCACGATCACGAGGGACGCTCAAAATCAGTACAATTTTGAGGTTCATCTTCGGGCTAATAAGATAGAGGTGGGTCGGGCCGTAGAGAAGCTCTTCAAAGTCAAGGTTCTGAGTGTCCGTGTCATGAATGTTCCCGGGAAAAAGAAACGGGCGGGAAAGGTCATAGGCCAGAGGCCTTCCTGGAAGAAGGCGATAGTGACCCTCGCCCCGGGCAACCGTATCGAGGCAATGGACGGCGTATAACCCGCCCTTCTCTCGGGATGGGGCAGGAAGAAGAATGAGGATATAAACGGGATGGGAATCAAAAAGTACAAACCGACGTCGCCGGGCAGAAGATTTCAGACCTGTTCGGACTTTAAGGAGTTGACCGGCACTGATCCGGAGAAGGGGCTTCTGGGCCCTGTGAAGAGATCCGGAGGCCGCAACAACTATGGAAGACTGACGAGCCGTCATATCGGCGGAGGTCATAAACGGCGTTACCGAGTGATCGATTTCAGACGGGACAAAGAGGAAATTCAGGCACGGGTAGCCTCGGTCGAGTACGATCCCAACCGTTCATCAAGGATCGCTTTACTGAATTACGTGGACGGTGAGAAGCGATATATCATCGCCCCGGCCAAAATCGGGGTGGGTGACTCCGTGATCAGCGGTGAAAAAGCCGACATCAAACCAGGCAATACCGTACCTTTGAAAAACATTCCCCTGGGTACACTGATCCATAATTTGGAACTGAAGGTCGGCAAGGGGGGTCAGCTGATCCGGTCCGCCGGCGCTTACGGCCAGCTGATGGCCAAAGAAGAGGGATATGCCCAGGTTCGTCTCCCCTCCGGCGAGGTCAGAAAGGTATTCATGGAGTGCAAGGCCACCATCGGACAAGTCGGCAATATCGACCATGAGAACATCAGCATCGGTAAAGCAGGACGGACACGTTGGCTCGGCAGACGTCCCAAGGTCAGAGGCGTGGTCATGAATCCCATTGATCATCCGATGGGGGGTGGAGAAGGGAAATCATCCGGTGGACGTCATCCCTGTACCCCGTGGGGTGTACCGACAAAAGGGCACAAGACCAGAACCAACAAAAGTACAAATAAATATATAGTGAAAAGAAGGGGTTAAAAGTGGCACGTTCAATCAAGAAGGGTGCATATATTGAAGAGAGGCTGCTGGAAAAGGTCAGAAGGCAGGACGCGACCGGGAACAAGACCGTCATCAAGACCTGGTCCCGCCGTTCCACGGTGACCCCCGAGCTCATCGGACAAACGTTTGCGGTACATAACGGAAAGAAGTTCATTCCTGTTTTTGTGACCGAGAACATGGTGGGTCATAAATTAGGTGAATTTTCCCCTACAAGGACGTTTTACAGCCATGCCGGAGACCGCAAGACGAAGCTGCGCAAGTAAACGTGCTTCGGAGGAATGAAAAAGTCATCTCCCGTCGGCAGTTTGGAGTAGGTTATGGAAACAAGAGCAGTTGCCAAATATATCCGGATGTCACCACAGAAGGTAAGGCTGGTGGCAGATCTGGTCAGAGGAAAAAAGGTCGAGGATGCAAAACAGGTTTTGCTGTTTACCAGGAAGTATGCGGCAGGCCATGTCAGCAAGGTATTGAATTCTGCACTGGCCAACGCAAAGCAGAATCCGAACATCGATGAAAATATCCTCTATGTCAAGGAGATCTTTGTCGATCACGGCCCTTCCCTTAAGAGATGGCGGGCAAGGGCCCAGGGAAGGGCGGCGTCGATAAAGAAACGGATGAGTCATATTACTGTGGTCTTGGATGAAGTGTAATACTTGAGGAGGTGTCAGGTTGGGGCAAAAGGTGAACCCGATCGGGTTGAGGTTGGGTGGTATCAAAACATGGTCTTCGCAATGGTTTTCGGAAAGGAATTACAGTGAACTGCTTCACGAGGACGTCAAGATCAGAAAAATCCTCAAGGAGAAGCTTTACCACGCCGGTATCTCCAAGATAGAAATCGAACGGGCGGCCAATAAAGCGAAGGTGAATATCCATGCAGCGCGCCCCGGGATCATTATCGGCAAAAAAGGTTCCGAAATAGAAAAACTCAAGAAGGATCTCGAAGCGATCACAAAAAACGAGGTGATCATCAATATCCTTGAGGTCCGAAAGCCGGAGATCGACGCCCAACTCGTTGCAGAGAATGTGGCTCAGCAGCTTGAGAGACGTGTCGCCTTCCGCAGGGCGATGAAGAAATGTGTCACGGCGGCGATGAAGTTTGGTGCCAAGGGCATACGGGTGAACTGCGGTGGACGCTTGGGCGGCGCCGAAATGGCAAGGTCGGAATGGTATCGTGAGGGAAGGGTACCGCTTCATACCCTGAGGGCCGATATCGATTGCGGTTTTACAGAAGCCCACACGGCCTATGGCCTGATCGGCATCAAGGTGCTGATCTTCCATGGTGAGGTTCTGCCGGGGAAGAAAGAGACAGCCAAATAGGATTCAACAAATGGGCTTTCCCGCCGGAAAGCTTGCATTGATGAGCGAGTAGAACAGGGGTTTTGAACGATGTTGATGCCGAAAAGGGTAAAATTTAGGAAGTTGCAGCGGGGCCGCATGAGCGGAAAGGCCACTCGGGGGATTACCGTGGCTTTTGGTGAGTACGCCCTGCAGGCAACGGAATGCGGCTGGATTACTGCAAGACAGATCGAAGCGGCCCGTGTGGCCATGACACGACACGTCAAACGCGGCGGAAAGATCTGGATCAGGATTTTTCCTCACAAGTCCGTGACAAAAAAACCTGCAGAAACCCGGATGGGTAAAGGCAAGGGTGCTCCGGAGGAATGGGTGGCGGTGGTGAAGCCAGGTGTCGTCCTCTATGAGATAGAAGGGGTTTCCAAGGAGGTCGCCAAGGAGGCCTTCTTGCTGGCGGCTCATAAGCTGCCCATCGGAACAAAGTTTCTTTCAAGGGAGATGTCTGATGAAAATTAAGGAGATCAGAGATCTTGGGGTCGATGAATTACAGCAGAAGAATAGGGAACTCGTGGACGAGTTTTTTAAACTCCGTCTGCGCCAGGCCTCAGGGCAACTGGATTCTCCTGCGATGCTGGGCCACATTCGCAAGGATATCGCGCGTATCAAAACGGTCCTGGCCGAAAAGGAGGTAGCGAGTGGAACAGCGCGGTAACAAGATCGCCATCAAAGGCGTTGTCGTGAGCAGCAAAATGGATAAAACGATCGTGGTCCGGGCGCAAAGGCTGGTGAAGCATGCCGGATTTCATAAATATATCAGGCGGTATGTGAAATATAAGGCCCATGACGAGCAGAACAGCTGCAAGATAGGCGATAAGGTTCTGATTATTGAATCTCGACCGCTGAGCAAGGAAAAGCGCTGGCGGATGGTGGAGATACTGGATAAAGCGAAATAGATTGCATTACGGAGCGGAGTTGAGGGCGGCAGCAAATAGGCATGTGCTTCCCAATGGCCGTTGACAAGCCGTCAGAGTGATGGGGTGTTATTATGATTCAGATGCAAACCGTGTTGAACGTGGCAGACAACTCAGGCGCAAAAAAGGTCGCCTGTATCAAGGTGTTGGGGGGATCAAAAAGACGTTATGCCAGCCTAGGTGACGTGATCGTCATTGCCGTGAAGGAAGCCCTTCCCAATTCTAAAGTAAAGAAGGGTGATGTGATGAAGGCCGTTGTTGTCAGGACGGTCAAGGAAGTGAGAAGAGCGGACGGTTCCTATCTGAAATTCGATGACAATTCCGCTGTCCTTATCTCGAACCAGATGGAGCCGGTGGGTACGAGAATTTTTGGGCCGGTGGCACGCGAGCTCCGTGCAAAACAGTTTATGAAGATCATATCGCTGGCGCCCGAGGTATTATAAAAATTAGTGCCGGTGAACGACTGGGGAAGATGCAATGCTGGAAAAGAGATTGAAAAAGGGAGATACCGTCAAGGTCATCGCCGGAAAAGAGAAAGGGAAAACGGGAAAGATATTGAGCACCCTCCCTGACCGTGACCGTGTCATCGTCGAGAAGATCAATCTTATCAAGAGACACAAGAAGGCGGACGCCAAAGGCAAGGGCGGGATCGTTGAGAAAGAAGGTTCAATACATATATCCAATGTAATGTACCTCTGCAGTAAATGCGATACCGGTGTCCGGGTCGGATACAAGGTCATGGAAGACGGGAAAAAGGTGCGTGTCTGCACGAAGTGTCGAGAAACATTGGATGCATAGGTTGGGGAAAGATGGCAAGACTAAAAGATTACTATAAAAAAGAAGTGGTTCCGGCGTTAATCAAGGCGTTTGATTATAAGAATCCCATGGAAGTCCCCCGGCTCGTGAAGATCGTGGTCAATATGGGGCTTGGTGAGGCGGTTCAGAATGTCAAGGTCCTTGATAGTGCGGTGGACGAGATCACCAGGATCGCAGGACAGAAGCCGGTGATCACCAAGGCGAGAAAATCCATAGCGACCTTTAAACTTCGTCAGGGCATGTCCATCGGCTGCTGTGTCACCCTGAGACGGGAGCGGATGTTTGAATTCTTCGACAGGCTGGTCAATATTGCACTTCCACGCGTCCGCGATTTCCGAGGAATTTCTGCGAAATCCTTTGATGGCCGGGGGAATTTTGCTCTTGGATTGAGGGAACAGATTATCTTTCCTGAGATCGAATACGACAAGGTTGAAAAGGTCAGGGGCATGAACATCGCTATCGTCACCACGGCAAAAACAGATGAAGAAGCCAGAGAGCTGCTGAAGCTCATGGGTATGCCGTTCAGAAGCTGACGAATTGGATGATATTTTTTAAGGATATATCTCTGGAGGGGTGAGAGTGGCAAAGACATCTTTAATCGTGAAATCCGGCAGAAAACCCAAATTTTCGGTGCGGACCTACAATCGGTGCCCGCTTTGCGGGAGACCGAGATCCTATTATCGGAAATTTGATATGTGCAGGATCTGCCTAAGAAACCTTTCTTTAAAGGGAGAAATCCCCGGGGTGATTAAATCGAGTTGGTAGTAAGGAATTGATTGAAGGAGTTTTGGTATGGGGATGACCGATCCGATCGCAGACATGCTGACCAGAATCAGAAACGCAAGCCGTGTCCATTTTAAGAGTGTGGAGGTATTAAACTCGAGAATTAATCTGAACATGGCGAAAGTATTGAAGAAATCAGGTTATATCAGCGGTTATGACATCAAGAAGGACAATCAAGGGCATGAGGTTTTGAAGCTCTATATGAAATATTCTGATGGGAAACGAGCCGTGATTACCGATATTCAGCGGGTCAGCAAGCCCGGCAGAAGGGTGTATGTAAAAAGTGAGAAGATTCCCAAGGTTCTCAATGGGTACGGCATTTCCATCCTTTCCACGTCGAAGGGGATCATGACCGATAAGGAGGCCAAAGAATTGAGTCTGGGCGGGGAATTGCTTTGTAATGTATGGTAAAAAGTTCATCACTGTAACCCACGCCCTGGCGAGATAAGGATCAGATTCATTGTTAGGAATCGGGAGAGTGTTTCATGTCAAGAATTGGTAAAATGCCCGTTCAAATTCCGGCTGGCGTCAAGGTCAGCCAGGATCATACCCTCGTGAAGGTGGAAGGTCCTAAGGGAAAGCTTTCATTGGAAGTCCCCAAGGGTGTCGATGTGGTCCTGGGTGAAAAGGCAGTTGAAGTCAAAAGGCCGTCCGACGGCAGAAAAGAAAGATCTTACCACGGACTGGTCCGGACCTTGATTGCCAATATGGTCAAGGGTGTCAGCAGCGGATTTGAAAAGAGCCTGGAGGTGGCGGGGGTCGGGTACCGGGCGGAGATTGCCGGTAAGAATTTGAAGCTGGTCATTGGTTTTTCCGCACCGGTGGAATATACGATACCGGAAGGGATCCAGATCAAAGTCGATAAGCAGGTCAATATCGTGGTATCCGGTATCGATAAGCAGCTCGTCGGTCGTGTGGCGGCCGAGATCCGAGGCCTGAAGAAACCCGAGCCTTACAAAGGCAAAGGGATTAAGTACGTGGGTGAACAGATCCGACGCAAGGTGGGAAAGTCGGTGGGAGCTTAAGTTTTGGATGATCTGGAGGGTCGCCAGAGGCACCCCGTTTGATGAGGTAGGACATTGGCAACGAAAAGGATAGAAAAGATCAGGGTAAAGCGAAAGAAAAGGGTCAGGGGAAAGGTGCTCGGGACCGAAAAGAAACCGCGCCTTAGCGTGTTCAGATCAGCGACGCACATCTATGTTCAGGCTATTGCCGATGATGCGGGCAGGACCCTTGCCGAGGCGTCGACGCTCAGCGAAGAACTGGCGAAATCTGCAGGAGGGCTGAAAAAGATTGAGGCCGCCAGAGCAGTGGGCATGCTGCTGGCAAAACGGCTCCAGGGGATCGGCATCCAGGATGTGGTCTTTGACCGCGGCAGGTTTCTCTATCACGGAAGGGTGAAGGCTTTGGCCGATGGCGCCAGGGAAGCGGGACTGGTTTTTTAGGCCTGCAAATCGACAGTCACTTAGGAACGGTATGGGTGTAGGGAATTAATGATTATGGAAGAACTGGAACTTCTTGACAGGGTAATTGCGATCAATAGGACGGCCAAGGTCGTAAAGGGTGGACGCCGTTTCAGATTCAGCGCGGTGATCGTAGTCGGTGATGGAAAGGGATCCGTCGGCGCCGGACTGGGGAAGGCACATGAAGTCCCGGAAGCGATCCGCAAAGGGATGGAGCAGGCCAAAAAGGCGATGATCAAAGTCGCGGTCGAAAACAGGACGATCCCTTACAGTGTTATCGGCCATTTCGGCGCAGGGAGGGTCCTTCTGAAGCCCGCGTCCGAAGGAACCGGATTGATCGCCGGCGGGGCGGTCCGGGCGGTTCTGGAAGTGGCCGGGGTTCACAATATCCTGACGAAGTGTCTCGGCTCACACAATCCGCACAACCTGGTGAAGGCGACCATCGAAGGTTTGAGCCAATTGAGGTCTCCCGCGGAACTTGCCGCGACAAAAGGGAAGGGCATGAGGGAAAACTAGCGCTTAAAAGGGGTATGTTGTGGGAAAGCAGCTCAAAATTACACTGGTGAAGAGTTATATCGGCAGACCCGAAGCTCAGCGCAAGGTCCTGCGTGGTATGGGATTGGGAAAGGTCAACAGGACCGTTTTACTGAACGATACGCCGGAAATACGTGGTATGATCCGAAAGGTCGGTCACCTGGTGGCTGCAGTGGAAGTTGAGGGGAGCAGGAAATGAATCTAGCAACATTGAAACCGCCGGCCGGGTCGCGGAAGAAGCAAAAGAGGGTCGGCCGGGGTGACGGATCGGGACACGGCGGGACAGCTGGAAAGGGTGCCAAGGGTCAGAATGCCCGTTCAGGCCACAGCGTGCGTCCCAATTTCGAGGGGGGGCAGATGCCTCTTTCCCGGAGATTGCCGAAGATAGGATTCAAAAATCCTATGCGCCGGATCATTGCGACCGTCAATATCGACCAGTTAAAGAGATTTCCGGAAGGGACTCTCGTCGATCGGGAAACCCTTTTCACCGTGGGGCTTGTGAAACGAAAAGCGGATGGAATCAAGGTGCTTGGCAATGGACAGATCGACTATCCTCTTTCCCTGAAAGTAGATCTGGTCAGCCGGGGGGCACGGCAGAAAATTGAAGCCGCAGGCGGCACAATTATCGAGGTCAGCTGATTTGCTAGAAGGCTTAAAAAATATCTCCAAGATCCCGGAACTCCAGAAAAGGATTTTCTTTACGTTTCTCCTGTTGATGGTGTACCGCATAGGCGCCCATGTTCCGACACCCGGGATCGATACAGCGGCGCTGGCGGCCTTTTTTGAACAGGCCAGGGGCTCGCTTCTGGGGCTCTTTGATATGTTTGCCGGGGGCGCGCTGAGCAATCTGTCCGTCTTTGCACTGGGGATTATGCCCTATATCAGCGCCTCGATCATCCTCCAACTCCTGACAGTGGCTGTTCCCCACCTTGAAAAACTGTCCAAGGAAGGGGAGGCGGGCCGGAGAAAGATCACCCAGTACACCCGATACGGAACCGTCATCCTGAGCCTCATTCAAGGCTTCGGTATCGCCATTGGTCTGGAAAACATGGCGGGTCCCACGGGGACTTCCATCGTGATCACGACAGGCTGGGGATTCAGGCTGATGACAGTCATCACGCTCACTGCAGGGACCGCGTTCATTATGTGGCTGGGGGAGCAGATCACCGAAAAAGGAATCGGCAACGGCATCTCTCTGATCATTTTCGCCGGTATTGTAGTGCGCGGACCTGAAGCGATCATCAACACCTTCCGCCTTCTGTTCTCCGGAGAGATGGGCATCTTTTTCGTTATTATCCTTATCGTGCTGATGGTTTTGGTTGTTGGTGTTATCGTTTTTGTTGAGACAGGGCAAAGAAGGATACCTGTCCAGTATGCAAAGCGGGTTGTGGGGAGGAAGATGTACGGCGGTCAGTCCACCCACCTTCCCCTGAAAGTGAATTCCGCAGGAGTCATTCCGCCGATATTTGCCTCTTCGATCATCATGTTTCCGGCGACGATCGCGAATTTTATACCCCATCCGTGGATGAAGTCTATAGCGGAGGCGCTGATCCCGGGTCGGGTCGGCTACGAGCTGCTTTACGTGGCGTTTATCGTCTTCTTCTGCTTTTTCTATACGGCGGTGACCTTCAATCCAGTGGATGTAGCCGATAATATGCGAAAATACGGGGGGTATGTCCCCGGGATCCGGCCGGGTAAGAAGACGGCTGAATACATTGATGATGTTCTGACCAAGTTGACATTTGGGGGCGCTCTGTATGTCTCGGTGGTTTGTGTGCTCCCGAGTGTCCTTATCAGTTCTTTCAATGTCCCTTTCTATTTTGGAGGGACTGCTCTGCTGATCGTCGTGGGTGTTGCCCTGGATACGGCAGGACAGATAGAGACCCATCTGCTGACAAGGCAATATGAAGGTTTCATGAAGAAGGGCCGTATTGCCAGAAGACGCTGAGGAAACGCGATTTCCCCGGCAGGATCATTGACATGATTATCCTGAAACTGCCTGACGAGATTCAGAAGCTCAGAACAAGCAATCAAATTGTTGCGGAGATCTTGAGCGAGCTTCGCGAAAAGATCAGGCCCGGCGTAACCACGGGTGAACTTGACGGTTACTGTGAGGAACGTTGCCGCACCAAGCGGGTGAAACCGGCGTTCAAGGGATATCGAGGCTATCCGTTTGCCCTGTGCACATCGGTCAACGGGGAAGTGGTTCACGGTATGCCATCGAGTAGGCCGCTCGTTTCGGGGGATATCCTGAGTCTCGACTTTGGTGTGAATTACAAAGGATATTACGGTGATGCGGCGATAACCGTCCCGGTGGGGACTATTACCGCTGAAGCGGCGAGATTATTGGAGGTCACCGAAGCGGGCCTATACGACGCCATCCGCGAGGCGAGGGCCGGAAATCGGCTGGGGGACGTTTCCGCCGCTGTTCAGCAAAGGGTCGAATCCGCCGGATTTTCGGTCGTGAGGGATTTTGTCGGACACGGGATCGGCAGAAACCTCCATGAAGATCCGCAGATACCCAATTACGGCATCCGGGGAAGAGGGATCGAGCTTAAAGCAGGGATGGTCCTGGCCATAGAGCCGATGGTCAATGCGGGGAGTTATGAAGTGCGGCTTCAGCCGGATGGCTGGACGGTAGTGACCAAGGACGGAAAGCTTTCCGCCCATTTTGAGCATTCCGTAGCGGTTACGGAAGACGGGCCGGATATCCTCAGCCGGATTCAATGATGTATTGAAGAGGGCGACCGCAGGAAGGGGAACCGGTCACAGATCGGAAATTATGGCAAAAGAGGAAGCGATAGAGGTTGAAGGCAAGGTGATTGAACCCTTGCCGAATGCCATGTTTCGTGTGGAACTGGAAAACGGTCACCGGGTTCTGGCCCATATTTCCGGCAAGATGAGGATGCACTTTATCAAGATCCTGCCGGGCGACAGGGTGACGGTGGAGTTATCCCCTTATGATCTGACGCGGGGAAGGATCGTTTACAGGACAAAATAGCGAAAGCAGGCGGTCGGCAGGCGGTACAGGAGCCGCACTTTCGGCAGATTCAAGGAGTGAGCATCGTGAAGGTACGTTCTTCGGTCAAGAAGATTTGTGAAAAATGCAAGATTGTCAAAAGACGCGGCGTGCTGAGAGTGATTTGCGAGAATCCGAAACATAAGCAGCGCCAAGGGTAGGGATTGATTCTTCAGGAGGTTATCAGGTGGCAAGAATAGCAGGAGTGGACTTACCTAAAAACAAGAGGATGGAGATTGCTTTAACCTACATCTACGGTATAGGCAAGACAAAATCGAAAAAGATCCTTCTGGAAGCCGGCGTCGATCCCGATATCAAAACAGATCAACTTGCCGATGCGGAAATAACCTCCATCAGAAACATTATCGACAAGGAACATAAGGTGGAAGGGGATTTGAGGCGGGAGGTATCCATGTCCGTAAAACGGCTGATGGATGTGGGAACGTACCGTGGTTTGAGGCACAGAAAAGGGCTTCCCGTCCGGGGGCAGCGGACGAGCACCAACGCCAGGACAAGAAAGGGACCGAGAAGGTCGATTGCCGGCAAGAAGAAATAATCGGAAAAGGGATCCGGAGGACCAATGGCAAAGCCAGTCAGAAAAACAGGGAAGAAGAAGGAAAAGAAAAACATCACCGAGGGGATAGCCCACATTCAATCGACATTCAATAACACGATCGTGACCATCACGGATCTGAGCGGTAATGTGATTGCCTGGGCGTCGGCCGGGATGCAGGGTTTTAAAGGTTCGAGGAAAAGCACCCCCTTTGCTGCGCAGATGGCGGCAGAGGATGCGGTGAAGAAGGCCAGAGAGCATGGCTTAAGGGCGGTTCAGGTGTATGTCAAGGGACCCGGTTCCGGTCGGGAATCGGCGTTGAGGTCCCTTCAGGTGGCGGGACTGAAGATCAGCCTTATCCGGGATGTCACGCCGATCCCCCATAACGGCTGTCGTCCCCCCAAGCGCAGAAGGGTCTAAGTGATTTCATGCTCCATGAGGGAGTTGAGTGTAAATTCATAAAGGTTACTAGATTATTGATCACCGATCAGGGAGGTTTTTTTGGCAAGGTATAGAGAATCCACGTGCAGGTTGTGCCGGAGAGAGGGACTGAAACTGTTTCTCAAGGGAGACAGGTGTTACGGTGAAAAATGCGCCTTTGAAAGAAGGGGATATGCGCCGGGAGATCACGGCCAGCTCCGGAAAAAATTCTCCGATTATGGCGTTCAGCTGCGGGAGAAACAGAAACTCAAAAGGATGTATGGCTTGCTGGAGAAGCAATTCCGGGGGTATTTCGATAAGGCGGATCGTCAAAAGGGAATTACGGGAAGCAATCTCCTTATCTTTTTGGAGAGAAGGCTGGATAATATGGTCTTCCGTATGGGCTTCGCCAATTCGCGTACGGAAGCAAGGCAACTGGTAAAGCATAACCATTTCCTGGTCAGTGGAAAACCGGTCAACATCCCTTCCTATTTGATCAAACTCGGGGACGAGGTTCAGGTCAGGGAAGGAAGCAGAAAGGTTGAGCGGATACTCGAGGCCATGGAAACCGTTGCCCGGCGGGGTGTGCCTCAGTGGCTCGAGCTCGACAAGACGAACTTCAGGGGCGTTTTAAAGACGCTTCCAACCCGCGAAGAATTGACAATGCCGGTACGGGAACAGCTGGTCGTTGAACTTTATTCCAAGTAGAACAATCACCAGACAACCGAAGGGCAGGGAAAGGAATTATGCAGAGAAACTGGCGTAGTTTGATTCAACCGAAAGGAATCGATATTGATGAGACGACCCATAGTCGGACGTATGGGGAGTTTGCCTGTCAGCCGTTGGAGCGCGGATTCGGCACCACTTTGGGAAATGCGCTCCGCAGGGTACTTCTCTCTTCTATTCAAGGGGCGGCAATTGTTTCCGTCAAATTCGACGGGGTGTTGCATGAATTTTCTACGATCCCTGGAATCAAGGAGGATGTCACCGATATCATTCTCAACCTTAAAGGGGTACGCCTGAAACTTCATCAGGACGGTCCGCGCACCATCCATATCGACACCGAGAAGGAAGGGGCAATTACCGCGGCGGATATCATCACCGACGAGACGGTCGAGATCCTCAATCCGGAGCACCATATCGCGACACTGATCGGAGATGCTTCCCTCAAAGCAGAGATGGTCGTCAAGATGGGTAAGGGCTATGTACCTGCTCAGAAGGAAAAGGATCCAGAGCAGCCCGAGGGTACCATCAATATCGATGCCCTCTTCTCACCGATCAAGAAGGTCAATTATACCGTGACCTATGCCCGCGTGGGACAGGTTGCGGACTATGACAAATTGATCGTGGAGGTATGGACGGATGGGAGTGTGCTCCCTGATGATGCCTTGGCGTACGCTGCCAAGATCCTCAAGGAGCAACTGGATGTCTTCATCAATTTTCCGGAAGCGGGACTGGGAGAGAAGCCGTCCGAGGCCGCTCCCCTTCCGGAGGATCCAAATGATATCCTTTTGCGGCATGTTGATGATCTGGAACTTTCCGTCCGGTCGGCAAATTGCCTGAAGAACGCCGGTATCAATCTGATCGGAGAACTCGTCGGAAAGAGCGAGGCGGAAATGCTCAAGACCAAGAATTTCGGCAGGAAGTCACTGAACGAGATCAAAGAGATTCTGTCCGAGTCGGGATTGGGCTTCGGTATGAAACTCGATTTTCCGCCGTGGAACAAGTCGGAAAAGAAAGGATCCGCTTCTCGCGCGGAGGAAGAATAGCATTGAAAGGATGATGTTCGATGGGGCAGGGAAAGTTTGGAAGCAAGCTGGGGAGAACGACAAGCCATCGGAAGGCCATGCTCAGGACGATGGTGACCTCTCTTCTTAAATACGAAAAGATCAAAACCACCGATACCAAGGCCAAGGAGCTGAAGAAGGTGGCGGAGAAGATGATCAGCCTCGGGAAGCGAGGGGATCTCCATGCCCGCAGGCAGGCTGCGGCCTTTGTCCGGGAACGGGATGTCGTGGGGAAACTGTTCGGTGAACTGTCGGTCCGATACAAGGACAGGTCGGGTGGGTATACGAGAATTGTCAAGACAGGTTTCCGCATCGGTGACAATGCCCCCATGTCCATCATTGAATTCGTTCGTGATGCAGAGAAGAGCGTAAAAAAGAAGACCGCGGCCGCCAAGAAGTAGATGCCTTCAAGAGGGCGGGTATGTCACCCGCCCTCTTTCTTTTCGGCGATTTCCCTCCTTGTGTTTTTCTTGAAAAGCGATATAGTTTTCAGGCAAAGCATTCGCATTCACAGTGCAGACTGAAATCATTGTCGTGCGGAAGGGGGAGGGTTATGGCTGAGCTGAGAATAGGGGAAGTCACAAAATTTTTTGCCAAACCGAGTGTCGCAGCCGTGAAGATCACGGACGGGGAGATCCTTGTGGGCGATACGATCAAATTTACAGGTCATACCACGGATCTCACGATGGTGGTTGATTCCATGGAGGTCGATAATCAAAAAGTGCCTCGGGCGGTTGCCGGCGATTATATCGGTATCCGGGTGGCGGACCGGGTTCGGCCCGGTGACGAGGTATTCAAAGTGACGGCCTCGTAAAAGGCTTCCCTCCTTCCGAGTGCGGGTAGGTTTTTTATCATAGCGGCGGGTCGTATGCGCCCTGCAGGGGGGCTTTCTATAGGAGAGACCCCGATTGGACCTGTCATCGACTTTTGTTGTGAATCCATCATCCATGGCGTATCAAGAGACTCTTGCATATCTGACCAGCCTGAACAAAATGGGTATTCGTTTCGCACTGGATCCGATCCGCTCGCTTCTGGAACGACTCCACAATCCCCAGAACGCCTATCCCACCCTTCTGATCGCCGGAACGAACGGCAAGGGTTCAGTGGCGGCGATGACGGCTTCAATCCTCTGTGCAGCCGGCTTCAAGACGGGCCTTTATACCTCTCCGGACCTGATCGATCTTCGGGAAAGGATCCGGATCAACGATACCATGATCAGCCGCCAGCAGGTGGCGGACTGCCTCACGCGGGTGAAGGAACGGCTGACAGAGGAGGTCAGCTATTTTGAGTTCCTGACGGCCATGGCGTTTCTCCATTTCCATCGGCAGCATGTGGATATCGCTGTTCTGGAGGTGGGGATGGGCGGGAGACTCGACGCCACGAACGTGGTCATGCCTCTTGTGTCGGTGATTACCAATATTTCCCTCGAACACCGCGAGTATCTGGGCAACACCCTGGAGCGGATCGCCAGGGAAAAGGGCGGCATTATCAAAAAGGGAGGGATCTGTCTGACGGCGGCGGCGCAGCGGCCGGTCATCGGGACCCTGAAGACCCTCTGCCGGAAAAAGGGTGCAACTCTCTACCGGCTGGGAAAAGAGATCCGTACCAGGATTCACAGGGATGGGACGTTTTCATACGAGGGCATCGGACGCCGGTATAAAAAGCTTGCCTGCCCTCTTACGGGAAGGCACCAGTTTTCCAATGCGGCTCTGGCACTGGGTTGCGTGGAACTGATCGAACAGGCGGGATTCCGGGTTGAACAGCAGGCTGTTGCTGAAGGTTTGAGAAACACCCGCTGGGAGGGGCGGCTGGAACTCCTCCAGAGTACGCCCATGTTGCTCGTCGACGGAGCCCATAATCCGGCCGGTGCCGCGACCCTGTGGCGGGCGCTGAAAAACGATTTTTCCTACCGGCGTCTATGGTTGATCTTCGGCGTGCTTGAGGACAAGGATTACCGGGCAATGGTCAAGAAACTCTTTCCTGTCGCCTACAGGGTCATTCTCACCCGTCCCGACAGCGACAGAGCCCTGTCTTTGGATGTCCTGCTCCCGGTGGCCAGGGAATATCATAAGAGGATTCAAGTCATCGAAAGCCCCGGTGATGCCCTTCAGCAGGCACTTTCCCAGGCCCGGAGCGGAGACCTCGTCTGTGTTGCCGGCTCCCTCTATCTTGTGGGGGAGATCAAAAAGATCCACCAGGCCGGCTCCGGCCGAAAGGCCGGATGAAATCAAGGAGGGACGCGTGACATGAGGGGGTGCTCGTCATGCTGAGAGGAAAAAGTTTTTCCAGTATGGTTCTGGTCCTGTTTCTCCTTTCGGTGGCTTCTCCCGCCGTCCCTGCTTCAGATGGAGATGCAGCCGACGGACCGGTCACCATTGAGGCGGACAGCATATCCTACAGCGAGGATGAGCAGGCCGTCCATGCCGCAGGAGCGGTTCTGATCACCTTTCCCCAGGGATTTCTCAAGGCGGACGCGGTGACCTTTTACCGTGAAACCAATCTGGCCTTGGCTGAGGGACGTGCGCTGATCCAAAGCAATCAGGATGTGATCGAAGGGGAGAAGGTGCTGTTTAATGTCTCCTCCAGAACCGGGGTGGTGGATAACGGAAAGATGTTCATCGCCCAGAACCATCTGTATGCCAAAGGGGAGAAGATCGAGAAGAAGGGGGAGTCGACCTATCGGCTGGAGAACGCCAAGGTGACCACCTGTGACGGAGAAAAACCGGACTGGAGTCTGGCGGCCAGTGAAATCCAGCTCACCATTGACGGTTACGGCACGATGAAGCACGGCCGATTCCTCACCCGGGATATTCCGCTTTTGTATTTTCCTTATCTGTTTTTCCCCGCCAAGACGACAAGGCAATCCGGTTTCCTCTTCCCTATGTTCAACTTCTCCAGCGACAGGAACGGTCTGGATGTGGAACTTCCCTTCTTCTGGGCGATTTCCGATCACCTCGATGCCACCTTGTATCAGCGCTATCTGGAGAAACGCGGTTTCAAGGAGGGCGTTGAGTTTCGCTATTTCCTCAGCCCGTCCTCTTTTGGAACCCTGTATGCCGATTATATCAACGACCGAAAGCAGGTGACGGAAACGATCGGCTCGATGAGCCGCGACTGGCAGGAGGATCAGAAGCGCTGGTCCTTCTACCTGAACCATGAAACGACACTGGCCTCCGGATTCAACATCAGGAGCGATATCTACAGGGTATCGGATCCCTGGTATTTCCGCGACTTTTCAGCCTCGAACTACTATCTCAGCCACTATTCCCAGACAGGTGAGAACCGGTTTCAGCGGATCCCGTTCCTGGCGGATGAATCGCTCGGGTCCCTGACCTCCACGGTCCGTCTGACCAATGCCTGGTCCGTGTACAACCTGTCCGCCGTGGCCAGTCACGCGGACGATTTTACCTCTCCCACGAACGACGGTACGCTCCAGGCGTACCCTGCGGTGAGCCTGACGGGGGTTCAGCAACCTCTCTTCGGAAGCCCGTTGCAGATGGATTTCGGGGCGTCGTACGTCCATTTCTACCGCAAAGAGGGCCAAAAGGGCCATTTCTGGGAGTTGACGCCGACGCTCTATCTCCCCTTTAAAGCGGGGCCCTATCTCCGTGCGACCCCCTGGGCGGGATTTCGGGGGACCATCTGGGATAGGACCGATTCCGAAACGGATACCGAGGACAAGGACGGAAGCCGTAGAGTCTTTCCGGTCGGCGCGACCCTCTCCACCGATATCAGCCGGGTCTTCACGGTGGGAAGCGGGGTCGGCGGGGTGGAGAAGATCAGGCACTCGATCAGGCCGGAGATCTATTACAATTACGTCCCGGAGGTCCGCCAGGAGAACCTCCCCAATTTCGTCGGGGCGATCGGCGCCCAGAACAGCCTGACCTATGCCTTGATCAACACGATCGTCTCCCGGACAAGAGGGGCGGACGGGAAGGCCAATTACCAACAGATGCTGCGCCTCATGCTGGCCCAGACCTACGACATCCGGGAGAGCAGGCGGGAACTGACCGATCCGGAAACGGACAAACGGCGTCCTTTCGGCGACGTGACTCTGGAGCTGGATCTGACGCCGATTCAGTATTTCTCCGCAGCGGCGCGTAACATCTACAGCACCAATACCGGTCACTGGACCCAGACCAATTATGATCTGACCCTCCTGGACAAACGGGGAGACTTTGTTTCTGTAGGGTACCGCTATACAAGGGAGTCCCTGAGGGAACTCAATCTTTACCTGAAGGCGTCGCTGACATCTTCGATAGACGCCATCTACATCTCGAGAAGAAACCTGCTGGACAGCAAGACGATCGAATCCACATACGGCGTCAAATACCGGAGGCAGTGCTGGCTTTTTGAAGTCAATATGACCACCGGTGAGTATGACCGCACCATCATGGCCTATATTTCGCTGCTGGGATTGGGCGGAGGGGGAGGGAACATCACTGTTTCACGAGGAGGGCAGGGAGGCACCTCCTTCTAAAAAGCGGTTTTTTCGTGGATTGCAGGTTTTTCTTGACAAATCCGATAAATTTGCATATCTCTTCAAATTCAAATTTATGATCACGTGGTGAAATGATGAAAACGACTCACGCAAAGAAGGAAGAGGTCATCCGCGACTGGTATCTCGTGGATGCCCAGGACAAAATTTTAGGCAGGCTGGCTTGTGAGATTGCCCACCGGCTGCGCGGCAAGCACAAGGCCATCTATGCGCCCTACATGGATACGGGTGATTTCGTGATTGTGGTCAATGCCGAGAAGATCAGCCTTACCGGTAAGAAGCTGACCGACAAGGTCTATTACCACCACACCGGTTATCCGGGCGGTCTGAAGGCCATTACAGCGGGGAAGCTGCTCAAGGAAAAACCGGAAGAAGTGCTGCGGGCGGCGGTGAGAGGGATGCTCCCTAAAAATACGCTGGGAAGGGCCATGCTGAAAAAGCTCAAGATTTACACGGGCGGCGACCATCCGCACGAAGCACAGTGTCCTCGTATTCTGGAGTTGTAGTTTCATGATTCACGGGAGAGCAACAGGGCCCGTAGACGCGATATGGAGAGCGAGATGACGGAAAAAAGGTTTTATGCGACGGGGAAGAGGAAGAACGCCATTGCCAGGATTTATATGAAGGAAGGCACCGGCGTCCTGCAGGTGAACAAGAGGAATTTCGACGACTACTTCACCCGGGAAAGCCTGAAGATGCTTATTCAGCAACCGCTTGAGATGACAGGGAAAAGTGGAAGATTCGATTTCTATATCAACGTAGAGGGGGGTGGCATCGCCGGCCAGGCGGGTGCCATCAAGCATGCCATCTCAAAGGTCCTTGTGGAGTATGACGGTGAGCTCAGGACGGCGCTGAAAAAGGCCGGTTTTCTGACGCGCGATTCACGGGTGAAGGAAAGAAAGAAATACGGACAACCGGGGGCCAGAAAACGGTTCCAGTTCTCAAAGAGGTGATTTCCGGGGAGGCTGAGGCCTCCCTTTTTTTTGGGATGAAGGAGGGGTAAAGGTGATCAAGGTCGGCATATACGGGGCAAGCGGATACACAGGCGAGGAGCTGATGAGATTGCTCATCAGCCATCCGGAGGCGACGGTCGTGGCCGCGACCTCACGGCGGTTTGCCGGGGCTCCTGTGGCCGAGGTGTATCCTGCCTTTTCTGGACTGACCGATCTGGTGTATACGGATGCCTCTCCCGAAGCCGTCGCTGATCTCGCCGATATCGTCTTTCTGGCTGTTCCCCACGGAGTCTCCATGGAATTTGCGCCGATTGTTTTGAAGGCCGGCCGGAGGGTCGTCGATCTGAGCGCGGATTTCCGAATCCACTCGGTCGCGACCTACGAAACGTGGTACGGGCGGCACAAGACCCCGGAGATGCTCGGCGAGGCGGTCTATGGTCTGCCCGAGCTTCATCGGCAGCACATCCGCAACACGCAGCTGGTCGCCAATCCCGGCTGTTATCCCACGAGCATCATTTTGGGGCTGGCTCCGGTTCTCAAGTCGGGCTGGATTGATACCGACTCCGTCATCGCCGATTCCAAATCGGGTGTCAGCGGGGCCGGTCGAGATCCCCAGATCGGATCTCTCTATTGTGAGGTGGCGGGCGGATTCAAGGCCTATAAGGTCGGTGGACACCGGCATACACCGGAGATCGAACAGGAACTGAGCGCGCTTGCAGGGCGGGAAATGAAAATCTCTTTTACCCCCCATCTGCTTCCGGTGAAGCGGGGGATCCTGAGCACGATTTACGCAAAGCTCGGTAAGGATAAGACCGCCGAGGAGGCGACGGCCCTGTATCAGGCGTTTTACCGGGATGAATCCTTTGTCCGGGTCTGCGAGCCCGGCCGGTTCCCCAACCTCTCCTCCGTTGTCGGTTCCAATTACTGCGATATCGGGGTGACGGTGGATAAGAGAACCGGGAGGATCGTCATCGTTTCGGCGATCGACAACCTGATCAAAGGGGCTTCCGGTCAGGCCATCCAGAACATGAATCTGCTTTTCGGTCTCAAGGAAACAACCGGATTGCCCAGCGTAGCCCTTTACCCCTGATCCACCGGAGGAGCGATGTCTCTGAGAATATCCAACTCCCAGACGAAGAAAAAAGAGGAGTTCATCCCCCTTTGCGAAGGGAGGATCGGCATCTATGTATGCGGCATCACCGCTTACGACGTGTGCCATGTCGGACACGCCCGTTCGGCGGTGGTGTTTGACGTCATCACCCGATACCTCCGATATCGGGGTTACGACGTGATCTATGTAAAGAACTTCACCGATGTGGACGACAAGATCATCGAGAAGGCGCAGAGGGAAAAAAAAGGGATAGCAGAGATCTCCGAGCGGTATATCCGGGAGCACGATGAAGACATGGAGCGGCTCGGTGTCGCGAAACCTACGGTGACGCCCCGGGCGACCGAACATATCGAAGGGATGATACGTCTGGTGGCCGTGCTGATGGAGAAGGGGCTGGCCTATGCGGTGGAAGGTGATGTCTACTATGCAGTCGATCGGTTTCCTGGATACGGCAAGCTCTCCGGACGGGATCTGGCGGATATGATGGCCGGCGCGCGTATCGATGTGAACGACAAAAAGCGCAATCCCTATGATTTTTCCCTCTGGAAGGCAAGCAAGGAGGGGGAGCCCTGGTGGGAGAGTCCGTGGGGACACGGCAGACCCGGGTGGCACCTGGAATGCTCAGTGATGAGCCAGAGGTATCTGGGGGACACCTTCGATATCCATGGAGGCGGAGAGGATCTCATCTTCCCCCATCACGAGAACGAGATCGCCCAGTCGGAAGGAGCGACAGGCAAGCCTCTGGCACGGTACTGGGTCCATAACGGCTTTGTCCGGGTCAACAATGAGAAAATGTCCAAATCCCTCGGTAACTTCTTTACCATCAGGGACATCCTGAAACAGTATCATCCCGAGGTTCTGAGACTCTTCCTGCTGCAAAGCCATTATCGGAGCCCTGTTGATTTTTCCGATATCGCCTTAAATGAGGCCAGACAGGGGATGGACCGGTTCTACTCGACGCTGAAAACCCTCAGGGATCTCCTGATGGAGGGAGCGGGGACCAAGGATACCGCGGGAGAATCCGCCAAGAAGGACCAAGAACTTACCGGCTATCTGCAAAGTCTACAGGAGAGGTTCATCGAGGCGATGGACGACGATTTCAACACCGCCCGGGCGATCGGCTGCCTGTTCGATGCGATCCGGCTTATCAACGCCTCCCTCACGGGGAAAAGGGATGTGTCGCCTGCCGTACTTGAGCGGCTGGAGACGACGCTCCGCGAACTCGGGGCGGTTCTTGGCCTGTTCCGGGAGGCGCCGGACGACTATCTACGCCAGGACCGGGAGCGGGAAGCGGTAAAGCGCGGGCTGGCGGTTGCGGAGATAGAGGCCTTGATCGCTGAACGGTGGTCCGCCAGGAAGGCAAAGGAGTGGCAGAGGGCAGACGATATCCGGAAAAGCCTGGCCGAAAAAGGGGTGATCCTCAAGGACTCGTCAACCGCCACGACCTGGGTAATCAGCTAGATGAAAGCGGAATCGATCGAAATTCCCGGGGACGCGCAATGTCAGCGGATCATGTCCGAGATGGGCATGCTGGAAAATATTATGGCCCATTGCCGGCAGGTCTGCCGGGTTTCCCTGCTTCTGACCGATCATCTGGGTCTGGCCGGGCTTAACCGGGAACTGATCAAGGCCGCCGCACTTCTCCATGACATCACCAAGACGCGGAGCTTCGATACCGACGAGGACCATGCCGAAACAGGGGCGCGGCTGCTCGCCGATCTGGGCTACCCGGAAGTCGCCAGGATCGTCGGCCAGCACGTTCGCCTGGACCGTTATGCCCTTCCGTCAGCAGTCCCGACGGACGCGGAGATCGTCAATTACTCCGACAAACGGGTCCTCCACGACCGTATCGTACCTCTGGCGCAGCGCATGGGGTATATCCTGGAGAGATACGGCAGGAGCCCGGAACGGAAGAGCGACATCCTCCTGCTCTGGGAGAGGACGGAGGCCGTAGAAAAAAGGCTTTTCGCGGGCCTCCCTTTTTCTCCGGACGATATCAGCGGGCTGCTTTTCGCAGGGGATTCTGCCCGGGATCTTCAGGGACGCCTGTCGCGCAGCTTGTGACATCGAGGCCGCTCTTTTGCAGTTTCAGGATCCTGTGGATGCAGGGGATCAGCTCTTCCTGATGGTGCGTGATGTAGATCAGGCCGGTCGCTCCCCCGCTCCCTATGCTCTGCATCAGCCCCAAAACCATTTCGCGGTTTGGCCGGTCCAGCCCCTGGCAGGGCTCGTCGAGAATGAGGAGTTCCGGCGACTTGACCATTGCCCTGACGATCAATATCAAACGCTTCTCCCCGTATGAGAGGCGGTTGAACGGCCTGTCCGCCCTGTCGGTCATGCCGAGGAATTCCAACCATTGGTCGGCCAGGGAGATCTGCTCTTTCGTCGCTCTCCGGTAGAGGCCGATCGAATCGAAGAAACCGGAGAGGATCACCTCCCGGGCCGGGACGGGATGTCGGTATTGGAGCTGCAGCTCGGGGGAGACGACGCCAAGCCTCCTCCGGATATCCCAGATGCTTTCCCCTTCCCCCCTCTTTTTCCCGAAGAGGTAGACCTCGTTGGCGTAAGCCTGCAGATTGTCTCCGGTGATCATGCCCAGGAGCGTGGTCTTTCCCGAGCCGTTCGGCCCGACGACCGCCCAGTTCTCCCCGCGCCGGACGGTCCAGTTGAGATCCTTGAAGACGGCATTGTCCCCATAGGCGACGGCAACGTGCCGCATCTCCACCAATGGATCGGCGGTCCCACCCCTTACCGACGGTTCTGCGGGCAGCAGCACGGGCGGTAACGGCCTTTTCGTAAGAGGCTGCCCTTCGTCCAGGAACATTTTCATCCTCACCGGCGTCATGACGTCGCTCCGACGCCCTGCCTGGGCGACTCGGCCGTCCTGGATGAGAAGCACGTGGGAAATGCCGGGAATCACCTCCTCGATGCGCTGGGTGACGAGGATAATCTGTGTCCCGTGTGTCATCAGATCGGTGACAGTAGCGGCAAGGAGTTCCCGGCTGCCCACGTCGAGACCGGCGAACGGATCGTCAAGGATCAGGAGTTTCGGGGAACGGAGCAAGGCGCGGGCGATGAGGATCTTTCGGAACTCCCCGTTGGAAAGGGTCCTGATCCCATGGTCGAGAAGGGGGCACAGATTCAGGAGTTTCACGAGACGGTCAAGAACGGCCGGATTTCCGTCATCCCTCAGGAGCATCTCCCCCGCGGTGAGGGCGTGTCCCCTGTTGCCGCTGAAGAAACGGGCCTCTTCCTGGCGGTCCTCGCGAAGCAGGATCTCCTCCTGAAGCTCGAACGCGACATAGCCGATCCGAGTCGCTGCAGCCTCGGGATCATGACGGATCAGTTTCCCCCGAACGTGGGGGATATCCCCTTTGATTGCCCTGGCCAGGGCCGATTTTCCCGATCCGTTGGATCCCAGGATCGCCCAATTTTCCCCAGTCCTTATCTCCCATGAGGTCCCGGGGAGGAGCATTTTCCCCCCGATGCGCAGAGTGACGTCCTCCAGCGTAATAAGGCGTTCCGGTGTGGTTTCACCTTCGTTCAAATGGTTGTAATCCTCCCTGTCTTCTGATAGAGTGCGCACCGTTTTATGTCGTTTCGTTGAGGCGCCGCCTATGGATAGCAGAAAATGGGAAAAATGCCACCCTTTTCCTCAGCCGGTTTTCCCCTGCTGGCTTTCCTGAATCGGCCCTTTTTGTGACGGATGAATTTCAGGTGGTTGCCGCCTGTTCTCGAGGAAAACGCATAAGGAGGTTCGGTCATAATGAATAAGCGGGCTGTCTATCTGGGCGGGGAATTCTGCTCCTGGGAGGAGGCGAATGTCCACATCATGTCGCATAGTTTCGGGCGGGGATCGGCAATCTTCGAAGTCATCGGATTTCACCAGACCCAGGCCGGGCCGGCGGTTTTCCGTCTGGATGAATATGTCTCACGTTTCTTCAGGTCGGCATCCCTGCTTGAAATGGAGCTTTCTCTGACCCAGGCGGAGCTGCAGGAGGCCATCCTCCAGACGGTGAAGCGCAGCGGACTCGGCAGCGGTCTGATAAAGCTCTTCGGTTTTTATCCCGACATCTCCTTTGCCATTCTCCCTCCCCAGAAGAGGATTCGGGTGGCTGTCTTTGTTTTCAGTCACGACGAAGCGCTCGGCCGGAGCCGGGGATCCGCAAATCACAGCGTGACCGCTTGCGTTTCCAAGTGGCGCCGCCTCGACCCCGACACCGTTCCCATTGAAGCCAAGGTGGCGGCCAATTATGTCAACGGAATGGTGGCAAGACAGGAATCGCGAACAAGGGGATTCGATTATGCGATCATGCTCGATACCAAGGGATGTATCGCTGAAGGGGGGACCGAATCGCTTTTTCTCGTCCGTGAGGGCGGCCTTCTGACACCCACCCTGGGAACAATCCTCCACAGCATCACCCGCAAAACCCTCTTGGAGGTCGCCGAGACGATGGGGATCAAAACTGTTGCCGAGCGCCTGAACCAGGGTTCTCTTGAGGAGGCGGATGAGGTTTTCTTCTCCGGCACGTCGGCCAAGCTCCTTCCGGTCAGCCGGGTGGAGTCCCGGACCTTGAGGGAGGCACCCGGTCCTGTAACGCGCAAACTCTCGGCACGGATTGAGGAAATTACCGCCGGACGCGACAGCGAGTTTAGGAAATGGCTTTTTCCCGTCTGAGGATCCTCCGGCCGTTCGTCCTGGTTGGCGGTGAAACGATGTTCTGTCGGGCTGTGGTGAAGAAAGACCTTGTAAGGCCATATTTACCTTGACAAACAAATCTTATTATGATCTATAAACACACTTAATTCATTTAACCTGGGGTCCAGACTATGAAGAAAACATTGACGAATTTCAGCAATACCAAGATGAAGCGAACCCATGGCTTCCTCGTTCGCATGGCCACGAAAAGCGGACGGGCCGTCCTCAGCAGGAGGCGGGCAAAGGGAAGAAAGAGGCTGACCGTATAGTTCAGGGCGGGCCAAAGGGAGGTCGTCTAGGCCCCGGAAAGGGGCGGTGCACCATGGAGACCCGAACCTTTAGCAAGGATGAGCGCATCAGGAAAAGACAGGAGTTTTTGAGGATCTACGAACAGGGGATCCGTCGCTATTCGCAGCATTTCACTATCATCACGTGCCGGAATCCATCGGGAATCAGGAGATTGGGCACGACGGTCAGCAAAAAAACAGGGAATTCAGTACAGAGAAACAGAATCAGGCGTCTTTTACGCGAGTTTTTCCGACTGAACAAATCCCGGCTTCCAGCCGCTCAGGACATCGTGATCATAGCCAAAAAAGGAATATTGCCGCTGACCTATCATGGCGTGTATGCCGAGCTGGAGAGCCACCTCATCAAGAAAAACGATGCCTGAAAACCACTTCATACGGATATTAGGAAGGTTTGCTGTCGTTCTGGTCCGTTTTTACCAGATAGGCCTTTCCCCTTTTTTGTCGCCCTGCTGTCGTTTCTATCCGAGCTGCTCCGAATTCGCGATAGACGCAATAAGACGCTATGGTCCCTTCAAAGGATCCTGGCTGGCCCTGTTGCGTCTTCTGCGCTGTCACCCCTGGCATCCCGGCGGTTACGATCCGGTGAAGTAAACATTATGTGATTGTGGAGGTAGTAAATGGACAAGAGAACCCTTCTCGCCGTTGTCCTCTCACTGGCGGTGTTATTCGTTTATCAGACCTTTTTCGTCAAACCGCCTGTCAAGACGCAGCAGGCGCCGATCCAACAGGAAACAACGGTCGCCACGCAAGCCCCTGCCAAACCTGCAGCTGCACCAGCCGAAAAACCGGTTCAACCGGCCGCTGCGCATCCATCCACCCTGACGGGCCGACTGGTCGCGGCAACCGGCGCAGCCGGGACGGAGCGGGAGGTCGTCGTGGAGACCCCTCTGTATCGTGCCGTATTCACTACGCGAGGCGCCGCTCTGAAATCCTTTCAGCTCAAGCAGTATAAGACAGCCCTCGAAAACGACGAGGACCTGGTCGATATCTTCTATCGACTGATCGGCAGGGGAAAACCGAAATCCGAAGGACACTCCCAACCCGTCGAGCTCGTGCATGTGACCAAGGGGATGCCGTTGCCGCTTTCCCTCTCCTTTCCTGATTCGGCCGTCAACATTCCAGAAGATGGATTCTACGAGGCGGACGGCACCACCCTCGACATGACGCGGGGCAATGAATCCAGGAAGCTGACCTTTACCCAGACCTATTCCGGAGAACTTCGGATCGACAAGATCTTCACCTTCCATCCGGACAAATACAATGTTACCCTGGAAGTTCGGGTGAACAATCTCGGCAACGCTCCCTTGAACCAGAACGGGGGTCTTACCTGGTATCAGTATGTGGATCCGGCCGCTCCCGTCGACAGCTATGGCCATGACGGTCCCGTGTCCTATATCGCAAAGAACATCGACCGTCCCGAGGTCGGCAAACTGGAGGCGGAGAAACTCCTCGGCCCCGGCGTCTCCTGGGGAGGATTCGAGAGCAAGTACTTCATTGCCGCGCTGATCCCCCAGAATCCGTCACTGACGAGCTTCAGGATGACCAAGGACGGCAGCAATCTGGTTGCCGTCGGTCTCAGGGGGCCGAAGAACGTGATCCCTCCCGGACAACCCGGTGTGTTCAGTTATTCCCTCTTCCTGGGTCCCAAGGACTACTCGATCATGCAGGCCCAGAACGTCGGTCTGGAGAATGCGATCGATTTCGGCGACTGGCTCAAATGGCTTGCCATGCCGCTGCTGATTGCTTTGAAGTTCCTGTACGGCTATGTCCACAATTACGGCGTTGCGATCATCATCATGACGATCCTGATCAAACTGATCTTCTGGCCTCTGGGCAACAAGAGCTACAAGTCGATGAAGGAGATGCAGAAGCTCCAGCCGAAAATGACCGCCCTCAGGGAGAAATACAAGGACGACAAGACGAAGCTCAGCCAGGAATCGATGGCCCTTTACAAGACCCACAAAGTGAATCCCCTGGGCGGCTGTCTGCCGATGGTGGTCCAGATTCCCGTTTTCTTCGGCCTTTATAAGGCCCTGCTCTATGCGATCGAACTGCGCCATTCCCCCTTCTTCTGGTGGATCCAGGACCTTTCCGCGAAGGATCCCTATTACATCACCCCGATCGTCATGGGGGCCACCATGTTCATCCAGCAGAAGATGACCCCGACAGGCGCCGATCCCATGCAGGCGAAGATCATGCTTTTCATGCCGGTCATCTTCACGTTCATGTTCCTCAATTTCCCTTCGGGGCTGGTGATCTATTGGCTGTTCAACAATGTCATCAGTATAGGCCAGCAGGTGTACATCAACAGGCAGCCGGCCTAAATCATAGACAAGGACAAAGAACAGAGGTGTTGTAAAAATGGAAGTAAAGGAAATCGAAGGAAAGACCATCGATGAAGCCATAGAAAACGCGTGCAGTACATTTCAGGTTCCCAGGGAGAAGCTCAATATCGAGATCGTTTCCGAAGGGTCCGCCGGATTTCTCGGTATGGGCGCAAAGAAGGCCCTGATCAGGGCGAGCCTTCTGACCATTGACATGATGCTTGACACTCCTTTCACCGATTCGGCAGTCAAACCGAAACCCCGACAGATGCCGGGTCCTGTCTCGGCACCGATGGTAAAACGCGGGACGGTCCGGCTCACGGAAGCCCAGGACAAGACGCCCTCCCTTGCCGGTCCCACGACGCGACCCGCGACTGGATGGACCGGCGAAGACGCCGAACCCGTGACGGAAAAGGCGAAGCGCATTCTGGAAGGGATATTGACGCGGATGCAGATCGATTCATCGGTCAGCGCGGCGGAGACCGAGGAAGCGATCGTCCTGAACATCAAGGGGGACGGGAACGGCCTGCTTATCGGAAAGCGCGGACAGAACCTGGACGCGATCCAGTATATCGTCAACAAGGCGGTCCACCACTCCGTCAACGGTCACAAGATGATCATCATCGACACGGAGGATTACCGCCAAAGGCGTGAGGAATCCCTGGTCGCCATGGCGATGAAACTCGGCGAAAAGGTGAAAAAGACGAAAAAACCGGTGACGGTCGGGTTCATGAACGCCCACGACCGCCGCATTATCCACCTCGCCGTTCAGAACGACACGGCTCTTACCACCAAAAGCCGCGGGGAGGGGGAATACCGGAAGATCCTGATCCTGCCCGTCCGCAGGGGGGCGGATAACGCCGACGTCTGAAGAGGCAATCTGACGCGAAGGGAGATCCCGATCCCATGATCGGCAGGGATACGATAGCCGCCATTGCGACGCCGCCCGGCATCGGGGGGATCGGAATGATTCGGGTCAGCGGGAGTGCGGCAGAGGGGATCGCCCGGTGCCTGTTCAGGGGAGCGCGACCCCGCGACGCTTTTTTGTCCCACCATCTCTATCACGGGGAGATCATCATCCCGGAGACGGGGGCCGTGCTCGACGATGTCCTTATCGCCTTTCTAAAGGGACCTCACACATACACCGGCGAGGATACACTCGAGATCAGCTGCCACGGAGGCCCGTTGATCCTCAGGACTGTCCTTGCCGAGGTGGTGCGGGCAGGCGCCCGCCCTGCCGAACGGGGGGAGTTCACGAAGCGGGCCTTCCTGAACGGCCGCCTAGATCTCTCGCAGGCCCAGGCCGTTCTCGACCTGATCACGGCGAAGACCCCCGAAGGCATGACCATCGCCGCAGAACACCTGAAGGGAAAACTCTCCGGACGAATCGGGACGATCCGAAACACCCTCATCGATCTGCTGGCCGCCATTGAGGCCTCTATCGACTTTGCGGAAGAGGAGGGTCTCGTTGAGGCGACCAAGGCCGACATCCCTCAATTCCAGGCCGTCATCGACGAGCTCCACTCTCTGGCGGCGACCTACCGGCGCGGCAAGATTGTCCGCGAGGGGGTCGGGATCGTCATCGTCGGTCGGCCGAATGTCGGAAAATCGAGCCTCTTAAACCGCATCCTGGGCGAGAAAAGGGCGATTGTCACCCCGATCCCGGGAACGACGCGCGACTTCATCGAGGAGACGGTCGCGATCGGCGGGATACCGGTTCGATTGATCGACACCGCCGGCATCCGTCATCCGGAAAATCCGATCGAAAAAGAGGGGATCGGTCTCGTCTGGGGGCGCCTTGCCACAGCCGATCTGGTGCTGCTTCTTTTGGACGGGAGCATGGCGCTGACACCGGAAGATCAAGAACTGCTGCTGCAAATGCAGGCCAAACCGTTGATTCCGGTGATCAACAAATCCGATCTTCCGCAGCAACTCGATAGGGAAAGGCTTCAAAGCCTCCTCCCCCAAGGGGCGCCGCCTGCGGTCCGGATTTCCGCGAAATACGGAGACGGTATTGACCTTCTCACCGCCGCGATTCAAGCGATGCTCCTTGCGACGCCCGCGGAGGAAGTATCGGGAGCGGTTATCACCGATCTCAGACACAAGGTTGCTCTGGAGAAGGCCGCAGAGAGCCTCGACCATGCCCGGGAAGGCCTGTGCAGCGGCTTGTCACCCGAACTGACCGCATTGGAGATCCGCGAAGCCCTGGATTCGCTCGGAGAGATCACCGGCCGGACGACCTCGGAGGACGTCCTCAACCGGATCTTCGCCAATTTTTGTGTCGGCAAATAGACCGTCGGCAGAAGGGGGGACGGTGCCGGAATACCTGCATCAGGACCCGGGAACCGAGATACGGTTCATCGCCGGGCATTACACGATCGTTGAAGAGGGGCGGATCGACTACTGCGATCGGCAGGTGATCTATGTCGTCGGTATCGCCGCTGTCAGCAGCTCCTGCTGCGGCACTCAGGGGTGCCGTTTTATCAACGTCCCGGGCTACTGCGTCGCCTGGAAGTACCGCCGGTCGGAAAGCGGCACGCCCGTGACCCTTGTCGAGCCGGTGGGTAGCGAAACCGAGCAAAGAGAGATCAGGGAAATCCTGCAGCGCCAGTATCCCTATGCTCAGGTCCTTTTCCCGGCATAGTTCGCCTGAGGTTCCTCTCATACCTCATTCACCGGAAGCCCCCGGCGCGGGAAGGAAACCGATCTGCCGGAGCAGTTTCAGGGTCGTTTTGGTGGCGGTCAGCCCAGGGATCTGCTCGGGTGCGACCCAGCGGGCCTCCATCGCGTCGTCCCCCCCCATGACCTCGCCGCTCACATACTCCGCGGCCAGATCGACGATGACATAATGAAAGCGAATCCGGCCGTCGTCGTCCCGGATCAGGACATCGCAGGTGAAGATCGGCTCTCCGGCTCGGATGGTGATGCCCGTCTCCTCGAGGATTTCCCGTTCCGCTGCTTCCTTGAGCGTTTCTCCCAGCTCGAGGGCGCCCCCCGGGATGGCCCACAGACCATGAGCGGGCGCGACACCCCGCCGGACAAGGAGAACCCGCCCCTCCCGCATAACGACAGCCCCCACCCCGACCCGGGGGCTGTCCGGATATTCACGACTTGCCATGTATCTGCTCTCCTATCGTCTGGCAGCTTTGCAGGAAATCCAGAGGCCGCGCTCTACCTTTCGTTTGTTCCGGGGAGGCGTTCCGATTCTTTTGGACTTCCGGAACCGGTTCCTTTCCTATTCCGCTATGCCTTGCCCCTCGGTTTTCGCGCCTTGGCTGCAACCTTTGTTGCATAGCCGTCCCTCTGGGGAGACTTAGGAAACACTTTCCGAAATCGTCCTGCTGGGGGGATCTGGAAATCGAAACGCGATGTCATCCAGGCAGCGGTGCCGCCGTTGAACACCCGCTCGACGAAAGTCACCCCTCCCTTCCGGTCGATGATCAGGACCGTCGAGGAACGGGTACCGTAAAAGGGGCTCTGGATGAAGAGCGGGGAGAGGACCCTCTCCCATTCCAGACCCACACCCGTCACGGGAAGTTGCCCATCCGGGGGATGCGACCGATCGGTCAGCAGATCGAGCAGCGCCTCCGGCGAAGGATTCCCTTTTCTGTCGAGCAGTTCATCAAGGGCCCGCTTTCCCTTCTCCACCTTCGGCCAGGGGGTGTCAAGAAGATGGTTACTCATCCCGTGAATCCCGGGCGACACCGCTTTCAAGCCGCTGCGGTTTGAAAAGCAGAAAAGCGCCGCCTCATTCCCGACCAGCAGGTTGAAACCATTGTACTGTGCTGCTTTGGGTGTAATCCGGCGGATATAGTTCTCCGGGGTTTGGCGATTGCGGAGGTAATCGCTGACCAGATGTCCACGCGAGGGGGCATGGGGCTTTACGGAAGCCGGGTCACGGTAATTGGTGAGCGCCGCCAGCTTTCCCCTGCGGGTGATCCCAAGCCACGTTCCCCCCTCCTGCAGATCCCTGCCGGCCAGGAGGCCCGATGCATCATTCCAAAAGGCGGCAGGCGCCGTGGGCCGTTCATAGAATTCATCCCGGTTGGCCATCAGGATCAGCGGGAAATTCCTATGCGCCTTCCAGGCAAAAAGGATCAGACACATCCGGAGAGCCTCCGTTTGACGTCAGCCAGCATTCGTTCCATGACTTCCCCGGCAGAGGCACGGATGACCACATCCGCGATCCGGTCCGACGGCGTGGGGGTCATGTTGACGATCACGAGCTTTGCCCCCGACTGCTTTGCATAGAGCGGCATGTAGGCTGCCGGGTAGACCACGAGCGACGAGCCGACCACGATCAGCAGATCGCAGTGGTTGGCATGCCACGTTGCCTCCCGCAGGGTCTCCACGGGGAGGGCCTCGCCGAAGAAGATCACATCCGGCTTCAGGATACCCCCGCAGAGTCCGCAGACAGGCATCTCTTGCGATACCCCGGTCTCCTTAAGGATCGTTTCGAGGGGGGAACTGCTGCCGCAATCCACGCAGCGGATCCATTTGATGTTGCCGTGGAGTTCGTATACCCTACCGGGATCGTTTCCCGCTTTCTGGTGGAGATCATCGATGTTCTGCGTGATGACGCAGTCCAGACGCCCCAATGTCTCCAGTTCCGCGATAGCCTTGTGGGCGGCGTTGGGGCGGGCGTCCTTGAGCAGATCACCCGAAAGAAGAAAGCGCCACTGTTTCCGGCGGGTTTCCGGATCGGCGAGAAATTTGTCGATGGTGAAATCCTCTGGATCAAACTTCGTCCAGAGCCCTCCGGGGCTGCGAAAATCTGGTATTCCTGATTCCGTGCTGACACCGGCGCCCGTGAAAACAACGATGTGTTTCGCCCCGGCGATCATGTGCGCGACCCGGCCGATTTTTTCTTTTGTATCTTCCGTGATCATTTTCCTCTCTTGGCTCTCTCCAGCCCCCAGATCCCGGACCCAAACCGTGCCTCCCCTCCGGGAGGCCTCTTTCTTCCCTCGGACAGGTTCTTCATGCATTCCCCATCGAATGCGGCATGGTGGATTGAACTATAACCGAACTGCCCGGAAAAGACAAAACGAAAAAGCTTTTCCGGCGCCTCAAGACAGAGGAAGGGCGATATCCTCTTGACATGCAGTCGGCCTTCTGTTTATATGAAATCACCGCGTTTATTTCCCAGACTGTTTCCAACCTCCAAACCGGCCTGCCGGCTCTTTTCCGATGGGCGGAGAGATGAGAAAGTGACATGATCAGAAACGCCCTGATAATCCTCCAAAATTTCAGGATTCAGGACGTCTTCGATATCGCCATCATCTCCATCATGATCTCCGCCCTGCTGATCTGGTTCAAGGACCGCGCTTCCCGTTTTGTTTTTATCGGCATCACGCTGTTGGGGGTCGTCTATCTCCTTGCCCGCTTCTTCCAGCTCTACCTGACGACGATCGTGCTCCAGGCGTTTTTCGCAATACTGCTTTTTGTCCTGGTCGTCATCTTCCAGGAGGATCTTCGCCGGTTCTTCGAACGGCTGGCCTTGCTGGGAAGGTTCAGGAAAAAGACTTTGGTGGTCACCGCGTTTAACGAGAGCGCGGAGATCATCGCCCAAACCGCCGCCGATCTGGCCCGCAAGGGGATCGGTGCGCTGATTGTCATCCAGGGGGAAGAACCGCTCGACCGTCACCTCACCGGAGGGAACGACCTGGACGGCCTGCTGAGCCAGTCCCTCCTGGAGAGCATTTTCGACCCCCACTCAATCGGGCACGACGGCGCCGTCGTTATCGACGGCAACCGGGTGATACGCTTTGGGTGCCATCTGCCGCTCTCGGCTAACGCCGTTCGGCACGGATCCCTCGGTCTGAGGCACACGGCGGCCCTCGGACTTTCGGAACGTTCGGATGCCCTTTGCATCGTCGTTTCCGAAGAGAGAGGGAGCATCTCGCTTGCCAAAGGCGAACGGATCGGAGAGATTGCCAATGCCTCGGCGCTCCGTATCGAACTCGAAGCCTTTTTCGCGAAGCGGATGCCGATGTCCACTCCGCGCCCCATTCTTCGCTGGCTGAAGCAAAACCCGCGGGAGAAACTGATCGCCGTTGCCTTGGCCTGCCTGCTATGGATCGCTTTTGGATACCAGCGGGAAACGATCCGGCGGGATTTTGCCGTTCCGATCCAGTATCTGAACGCACCGGTGGAATGGGTTCTGGAAGAGCCCAAGATGACGGAGGTCAGGGTGATGCTGATGGGCACAGGTCAGGCATTTCAGCTCCTGCACACGGAAAGCCTCAAGATTTCCGTCGACCTGAAGCAGCTCCGGCCCGGTACGCAGGAAATTAAGCTGACACCGGAGATGGTGAAGACTCCTTCCAATCTTTCGGTCGCCGGCATCTCCCCGGAACGAATCAAAATCGTTGCCTCCCGGCTTCTTCCGTTGACCGTGCCGATTGAGGTCCTGACGGAAAACAAACCGCCGCAGGGATTTGTCGTCCAGTCGATCCGCGTGACCCCATCCGAAGTGAAGGTCCTCATCCCCCGCCGTCTCCGCGGCAAGCGGATTCGTGTGATGACCGAACCGATCGACCTGTCGCTCCTTGATGTGCAGAAGATCTTTGCCCCCGGTCTTCGGTATCCCTCGGACGTACAGTTCGCCGGCGGGAAGACCCCGACGGTGCGCGTTGTCATCAAGACGCAACCGAATCGTTCCCCTTCCCAACACTGAAGGAAGATCCTCCGACCGGATGGAGACTAACGGAACTCTTCTTTTTTCATCCCGTATTTGTGCATCAATTTGTTGATCTGGCGGACGGTGATGCCCGCGGCCTCGGCCGTCCGGTTGATCCTTCCTCCGGTTCGGGCAAGGAGCTCCCGAAGGTACCGCTTCTCCGCCTCCGCAACGGCCCGATTGCGGACATCGGCCAGCCGGAGCTGCGTCTCGGAGGGTATCGACGCCTGCGCCGGCCCGTCTGCGAAAAGTTCGGCGGGGAAGCTCGCCGGTGTCAGGATGGAGGAGGTTTCCAGGATGCAGGCCCGCTCGACAAGATTCTGCAGCTCGCGGATGTTTCCGGGCCAGGGGTAACGCTGAAAGGCATCCATCACCAGGGGGTGGATATAATGGATCCCCCGGTGGTTGAAACGGTTCATCTGTTTGAGGAAGATCTCGGTGAGCTGGGGGATGTCCTCTCGTCGTTCCCGGAGCGGCGGTATCAGAATGGGAAAGACGTTCAGGCGGTAGTAAAGGTCGTTCCGGAACAGCTCTTTCTCCACCATCTGGCCCAGATCCTGGTTGGAAGCGGCAATGATCCGGGCGTCGGTCTCGATGAGAGCCTCACCGCCGACACGCTGAAAAGTTCCGTCTTGGAGGACCTGGAGGAGCTTGATCTGGGCCGCGGGGGTGATCGTGCCGATCTCGTCCAGGAAGATGGACCCTCCGTGCGCCAGTTCGAACTTGCCCAGTTTCCGCCTGGAAGCTCCTGTGAACGCCCCTTTTTCATGCCCGAAAAGTTCGCTTTCGAGCAGCGTGTCAGGGATCGCGCCGCAATGGATGCCTATAAACTGCACCTGTCGCCGGTTGCTGTGGCGATGGATCAGCTTCGCCAGGACCCCTTTGCCGGTTCCCGTCTCTCCTGACAAAAGGACAGTGCTCTTTGTGGGAGCGACGAGGCGGACCTGTTCGAAAACGGAGCGCATCGCGGGATTCCGGGTCTGGACAACCTCCAGGGAATCGGACTGCCAGAAGCGGTCCCGGAGGTAGTCGAGCTCCGACTGCGCCCGGAGACCTTCATGGATGCTTTCGATGACGTACCGGACCTCGTCGGCATTCAGGGGATGGGTCACGTAGTTTGCGGCGCCCGATTTCACCTCATCGACTGCCTCCCGAATCCTCTCCGGGGGAGTCATGACGATGACCTCAGCGGACGGAAAGCTTTGGCGGAGCAACCTCAAGGCGTCGCTGGGGGTGCCTTGCCGCCCGTCGGTGAGGTCGAGATCGATAAAGATGAATTCATACCGCCTCTTTCGGGAGAGCGCTATGCCCGCTTGGACCGTGGCTACCTCATCCACGTGGAATGACCGGCGGAAAGCATTGCGGATGACCTCTACCGCAGTCTTGTCTCCGCTCGCTGCAAGGATGTATCTCATGTCGTCTCCGAACAGATGCCGCTCCGGACCCTTCGAGGGGCGTTCCTATCGCCTTCATGGCCTGGCCTTCCTGTGAGGTCAGGAGCTCACCTCGACGATGGCTTGAGTGATTCACGCGGCGTGCATGGGAATTTAGTCCGCGATTCCGCTTCGCTTGTCAAGAGAAAAGTAGCTGCGGACGATCGTGCCCCCCAGTTTTTCGTTGTGTTTCCCGGGATCATGGGTTAGATTGACACTGCATGTGAAACGGATTGCATTGTAGGGCTGATAAATACCACCCGGAGGGGAAAATGGCCGGAGACGCCAAGACCGGCGAAACAAAAAAAAGATCCGTCAAGACCGGCCTCCCGCCCGGCTTTTTGATCCACATCGGGGAAAGGCACGCGGAGAAGGTAAAAATCACCCTCTGCCAATACGACGAATCGTCATTTTGGGAAAAGGAAATCTCTACCCTGGACGGCGTTCTGCCCTCTCCTGAAAAAGGAGGGGTCACTTGGATCCATATCGACGGCCTCCAGGACATCCGCCTCCTCGAACAGTTGGGGGACATCTTCCATCTCCATCCGCTGATTCTCGAAGACATCCTCAATACCGAGCAGCGGCCCAAGAGCGAGGACCACGACGAATATCTTTACGTCGTCCTCAAGCTGTTGAGCGAGGACGCCGCCGACGGTTTTGTCCCTGAGCAGATCAGCGTTGTCTTCGGCTCCAACTGGGTGATCTCCCTGCAGGAGAAGGAAGGAAGGTTCCTGGCGCCCGTCCGGGAGAGGCTCCGCAACGAGAAAGGCCGCCTGCGCAAGGCCGGCGCCGACTATCTTGCCCATGCCCTCCTGGATGCGATGGTGGACAGCTTCTTTCCCGTATTGGACAAATTCGGGGAGAAGATCGAGACCTTGGAAGGGAAGCTGATCGGCCGCCCTTCGCCGGAGACCCTCCAGGCGATCCAGACCCTCAAAAGGGAGATGATCTTCCTGCGGAAGTCGGTCTGGCCCTTGCGGGAGTTGGTCGGCGGTCTCGCCCGGTCCGATTCACCGCTCATCCGCGAGTCATCGGTGATCTATTTCCGCGATATATACGACCACGTGGTCCAGGTGATCGATGCGATAGAGACTTACCGCGACATGCTCTCCGGGATGCTCGATATTTACCTCTCCTCGGTGAGCAACCGGATGAACGAGATCATGAAGGTTCTTACCCTCATCGCGACCCTCTTTATGCCCCTGACCTTCCTTGCCGGGGTCTATGGGATGAATTTCAAATACATGCCGGAGCTGGAGTGGCGATGGGGGTACTTCGTCCTTCTGGGGGTGATGATGGTCATCGCCGTCATCATGCTGCGCTACTTCAAGCGAAAAAAATGGCTGTAGAAAAACCGTCAATGCCCTTCCCGGGGAGGATGTCTCCCGAGGGGGGAGCTTATCAACAGGAGGTCGAACATGGCTGTCTTTGAAGCAGGCGACATCGTCGAGGTCGCTGTAAGAATCGAAGAAAATGGGGCGAATTTCTACCGTTATGCCGTACAACTCGCCGCAAAGGAGGAAACAAAGGCCCTTTTCCAACACCTGGCCGACGAGGAGGTGAGACATCAGCGGACCTTTGCAGGGATCCTGGCCGGGATGGACCGGAACATTCCTCCGGAAGGCTATGACGGGGAATATGCCGCCTATCTCCATAACTATGTGGACAACCGTCTTGTCTTTACAACCGAAGCCTTTGCCGGGGAACTGGCGAAGATACGGGACGAGGCCTCGGCTCTTGATTTCGCCATTCAGCGGGAGCTCGATGCCATCCATTATTACCGGGAGATGCGGGAACTGCTGCCCGCGGACCAGAGAAAAGCAATCGAACGGATCATCGACGAGGAGAAGGAGCATTTCAAGAGGCTCTCGGCGATGAAGAAAAGGCTGGCCTGCTGAAAAGGGGGGAGAGGATCCCTCGGCTGCGGAAATCCGGTGCCGATGAAGATATACGAAGGCGCGATTCTATCCTGTGATCAGGATAATCATGTGTACCGATACCTGGTGGAGGACCGGGGGCGGATCCTCCACGTGGGAGACGCACTGCCCGCCGGCTGTGAGGGCCTGCCGGGGGTGGCCCTCGGCGGGCGGGCCCTGCTGCCCTGCTTCGGGGACACCCATCTCCACTTTGCCTCCTATGCCCTGTTCAACGCCGGACTGGATGTCAGGGCTGCGCGCAGCCTGGCTGAGATGGCCGAGCGCATCCGAAGGTTCACCCTGGAGAACGTCGACGAGGTCGTCATGGGATTCGGGGCCTCGACCCACTCGGTCAGGGAAAAACGGCTCATCTCCCGGATGGAGCTCGACGAGGTCTGCCCGGATCGGGCCCTGTTCATCGTCAAGTACGACGGCCACGCCTGCATCCTGAACAGCAGGATGATCTCCCAGCTCCCCCGGCAGGTGAAGACCCTGCGGGGCTATCATGAGGATACGGGGGAGATGAACCAGGAGGCCTTCTTCGCCGTCACGGATTTCCTCACCCGGAAGGTCTCGCCGCTTCGATCGGTCAGGAACATGCTCCTGGCCGTCGATGCGCTGGCCGAAAAAGGGATCGGCATGATGCACACCGTCTCCGGGGTGGGTTTCCCCATGGATCTGGACGTGACCTTGGAGACGATCCTCGCAAGGGGGCTCGGCACCGGTTTTCAGACCCGTGTCTTCTTCCAGACCATGGACGTGGGCAAGGTCAGGAAGCGGAAGCTGCCCCGGGTGGGGGGATGCTTCGCGACCGCGCTCGACGGCTGCTTCGGCAGCCAGGATGCGGCGCTGCTGAGGCCGTATGCGAACGATCCGGCGAACCGGGGGATCCTCTTTTATCGGGACGATCAGGTGATCGAGTTTGCCAAGAGGGCCAATCGCGAAGGCCTGCAGATCGAGATGCATGCCATCGGCGATGCGGCCTTTGATCAGGCGGTGAAAGCCATCGAGGCCGCCCTGAAGGATTGCCCGCGGAAGGATCACCGTCACGGGATCATCCATGCGTGCCTTCCCTCCGATCAGGGGCTGGAGAGGTGCGCCGCGCTCGGGATCCAGATCCCCCTGCAGCCCGCCTTCCTGATGTGGGACCTGGAGCCTCTGGAGTTCCTGAAGGATCTCCTCGGGGAACGGGCGGAGAGAATCTCGCCGCTCAGGAAGATGACCGATATGGGGATCGCGCTGAGCGGCGGCTCGGATGCCCCCTGCACCCTGCCGGATCCGATCTTCGGGATCTACGCGGCCTGCAATCATTACGTCCCGGGCCAGTCCCTCACCGTTGCCGAGGCCCTGAAGATGTTCACCTACCAGGCGGCCTGGACGACCTTCGACGAGAAGGAGCGCGGCTCCCTGGAGAAAGGCAAGGTTGCCGACATGGTGATCCTCAACCGGAATCCCCTGGAGATGAAGCCGGATGCGCTTCTGGGGCTGAAGGTGGAGGCGCTCATCCTGAACGGCCGGGCGTATCGGAAGGGACAGGGCATCGCGGGCCTTCTGGCCAGAGGGATATGGGCCGGGGGCAAGATATAGACGGATCTATCCCAGAATGACATCCGGGAAATTCGTGTCGTGCTCCGTCCAGTTCCGGCCGTGATAGATGAAAGGATGAAGATTGAGGGTCGCTTTGCGCAGACCGTCGGGAAGGTTCCTGAAGACAAGATATATACTGACCGTTGCCCCTCCGCCGACCGGGATGCCTGTCTTGCCTGTGTCGCGCATGGTGATCTTCTTTCCGTTCTTTCGGTAGTAGACCTCCTCGACATCATAGGACCGGCCGCCGTCCACGATCAGGTGCGACTTTGTCCAGCTGTAGCTTGCGTCATAGAGGGCCACGCTCCTGCTGTCCTTGGCCGAGTTCTTCAGTTTCAGAGTCAGGGTGAGGTCGCGGCCCTTCCTGTCCGCCTCCGACAGGGTGAAACCGACGACGGAGAGCTTTTTATAGGCGTCGGGCGACAAGGGAGCCGGGGCTGCCGATCCGGAGCCCTCGCTCCTTTTCCCGGCGGATGAGCCGGGCGATTTGCCGGAGGACTTCGAGGCCGCCGCAGTGACCCTGGCCTTGCCCTGGGATTCCGCCGGATCTTTCCCTCCGCGCAGGGCAAAGACGGCGATCAGGGAGATGACCAGGATCAGAGGAACGGCCGCGTAGATCCACTTCCTGGGGATCCGGGAGAAAAGCCGCAGCCAGGCCGAAAAGGTCGCCGCCAGGATGTCGCCGGTAGCTTGTGCTTCGGCCGGTCCGCCTTTCCCCGGCTGCTGCAGATCCGCTAGAGCCCCCTCGTCCGGTGTGAAAACGGCCTTGGGGGGTTGGGGAGCCGCGGAGGCAGAGGGCCTTTTCAACGAAGCGTTTCCGACCGCATAGATCCTGTGCTGCCGGATATGCTTGTCGGCGTGCATCCCCTCGTAACTGAAGAGCTTGGCGAACTCCTGGGAGAGGCAGGAGACCACTTCGTAGTAGGAGCGGGAGACGAGCAGTCTGCCGGGATCCGCGAAGCTCATGATCCGCTGGGCCACATTGATCCCGTCCCCGATCAGGTTGACCTGCTGGTTGATGTCCCTGACCAGCTTCACCGGGCCGAGATTGATCCCCATCCGCAGGGACAGGCAGAGGGATTCGTCCCTCCGTTCGTTCATGGCGGCGTCCCGCATCCCCATGGCGACGAACAGGGCGTCTTCGGGGTCTCCCAGAAATCCGATCGCGGCGCCGTCGCCGGTGTCCAGGAGGATCCGGTCGTTGACGGCCACATCCTGGATTGCTTCGGCCAGAAGGGCGTTGAAACGCTCCTTCAGCCAGATCTGCTCCTCGACGGATTTCACCGAATACTCCACGATGTCAACGAACAGCACGCTGCAAATGAAAGTCCTGTTGGTCCTTTGGTCCATTCTCTCCTGCCGGCCTTTTTTTGTTTCTTTTTCCTCGTTTTTCCTTCTTGCACATTTATCGAATTCCATCAACCCAAGAATTGGAGATGCACTCCTTCATGGATGCCTCAGCGCCTTCCTGCCGGTGCCCGCCTTTTCCTCCATCGCCCGCCTGGCCACGATCCCGGTCCTTTTCTTCCTGCTCAAATGAGCGGCCGCCTCCTTGCCATCCCCGGGGAATTGTGACAGGATAACTGGCTGGAGTGTGAGGGTATGGGTGCGTTTCATCTGGTGAGCGGGTTCGAGCCGCGGGGGGATCAGCCGCAGGCGATCTCCAGCCTGGTCAAGGGGCTGGAAAAAGGGCAGGCGCACCAGGTCCTCCTCGGGGTGACCGGCTCCGGCAAGACCTTCACAATGGCGAACGTCATCGCCGCCGCGGACCGGCCCGCCCTGGTCATCGCCCACAACAAGACCCTTGCCGCCCAGCTCTACGGGGAGTTCAAGACCCTGTTTCCGGAAAACGCCGTCGCCTATTTCGTCAGCTATTACGACTACTATCAGCCGGAGGCCTACATCCCCAGCACGGACACCTATATCGAGAAGGACTCCTCGATCAACGAGGAGATCGACAAGCTCCGCCACGCGGCGACCCACTCCCTGCTCGACCGGCGCGACGTCATCATCGTGGCGAGCGTGTCGTGCATCTACGGCCTCGGCTCGCCCGAGGCCTACCACGGGATGCTCCTTCTGCTGGAGGAAGGGATGGAGATCCAGCGGGACGCGATGCTCGCGCGCCTCGTGGAGATCCAGTACGAGCGCAGCGACGTCGACTTCCACCGGGGGACCTTCCGGGTCCGGGGGGATGTCGTTGAGATCTTCCCTCCCTACGAAGAGGAGCGGGCGATCAGGGTCGAGCTCTTCGGCGACACGATCGAGGCGATCTCACTCGTCGATCCCCTCCGGGGAAGGAAGATCGAACGGCTCCGGCGGACCGCGGTCTATCCGGGCAGCCATTACGTGACGACTAAGGACAACCTGAAGCGGGCGATCCTCGACATCCGCGAGGAGCTCGGGGAGAGGCTCCGGCAGCTCAAGGCCGAAAACAAGCTCCTGGAGGCGCAGCGCCTGGAGCAGCGGACCCATTTCGACATCGAGATGCTCGAGGAGATGGGCTACTGCTCGGGGATCGAAAACTACTCCCGCCACCTCACCGGCCGCAGGCCCGGCGAGCCGCCCCCGACGCTGATGGAGTACCTGCCCAAGGACGCCCTGGTCTTCATCGACGAGAGCCACGCCACCATCCCCCAGCTCAACGCGATGTACCGGGGGGACCGGTCGCGCAAGGAGAACCTGGTCAACTACGGCTTCCGCCTCCCCTCGGCCCTGGACAACCGGCCGCTCCGCTTCGACGAGTTCGAGGCGTTCGGAAACCAGCGGATCTATGTCTCGGCAACCCCGGCGGACTACGAGATCGGGGTGGCCGGCGGCCGGGTCGTGGAGCAGGTGATCCGCCCCACGGGCCTGATGGACCCGGAGATCGTCGTGAAGCCCGTGACGCACCAGGTGGACGATCTGCTGGCAGAGATCCGCACCCGGGCGGAGAAGGGCGAGCGGGTCCTGGTGACGACCCTGACCAAAAGGATGGCGGAGAACCTGACCACCTATTACGAGGGGCTCGGTGTCCGGGTCAAGTACCTCCATTCGGACGTCCATACCCTGGAGCGGGTGGACATCATCCGGGATCTGAGGATGGGCGAATTCGACGTCCTGATCGGGGTCAACCTCCTGCGGGAGGGGCTCGACATCCCGGAGGTCTCGCTCGTGGCGATCCTCGACGCGGACAAGGAGGGGTTCCTCCGCTCCGAGCGCTCGCTCATCCAGACGAGCGGCCGGGCCGCCCGGAACGTGGCGGGGCAGGTGATCATGTATGCCGATAGCGAGACCGCCTCCATCCGGGCCTGCCTCGACGTGACCCGGCGGAGGCGCGAGATCCAGGGGCGCTTCAACGAGGAGCACGGGATCACGCCCGAGAGCATCAAGTCGGAGATCCACAACATCCTCGGCTCCGTGTACGAGGCGGATTACGTGACGGTCCAGACCGTTTCGGAAGAGCAGAAGGCATACAGCACCGAGAAGGAGCTCTCGGTGATCATCCGGAAGCTCAAGGAGGAGATGAGGCAGGCGGCCAGGGACCTGGAGTTCGAGAAGGCGGCGGTCCTGCGCGACCGCATCCAGGAGCTGAGCCGGGTGATGCTGGAGATGGGGGGCGAGGCGTAGGCGCGGCCCTCCAATCAGAAAGAGGGAGGAGATGGAAAGCAAGGCAGAGATCCGCAAGAGGGTGATCGGGCTGAGAAACGCGATTCCGAGGGACCAGATCGAACAGAAGAGCCGCGCCATCCAGGAGCGGCTGACCGAACTCGACCCGATCCGGCGGGCCTCGACGCTGATGATCTTCCTGAGCTTCGGGAGCGAGGTCCTCACCGACGATCTGATCCTGTGGTGCTGGGAGGAGAAAAAGCAGGTGGTCGTTCCCTTCTGCCGTCCGGAGAGCCGCGAGCTGACCGCCTGCCGGATCAACGGTTTCGACGAGCTGGAGACGGGCCATTACGGGATCCGGGAGCCCCATGAGGGCCTGCTCCGCCCGGTCGATGGGGAAAAGATCGACGCGATCCTCGTCCCGGCCGTGGCCTTTGACCGGGTCGGCTACCGGGTCGGCTACGGGGGCGGCTACTACGACCGCTTTCTCCCGAAGGCGCCGCAGGCGGCCAAAATCGGCGTGGCTTTTGCCGCCCAGATGATCGACCAGGCCCCGAGGGACGCCTATGACCTGCCCGTGGATGTGATCGTCACCGAATCCGAGGTGATCGTCCCTGTTGCCTCATTGAAAAATGTTACCGAAGGGGAAGAGATTTTAGGTAACGTTGACTCATAAAAGATGTTACCGAGGTTTGTTGTTAATGGAGAAGATTTTTTTCATTTTCTTATCCA
>Ga0172371_10000129_pt1 | contig 103306 bp, 116 predicted proteins | sample Lak12m_FD_114543 | JGI IMG/M metagenome (GOLD analysis project Ga0172371, IMG submission 114543) | Freshwater microbial communities from Kabuno Bay, South-Kivu, Congo - kab_022012_12m | ecosystem: Environmental > Aquatic > Freshwater > Lake | place: Democratic Republic of the Congo...
AATCCTTTTCAATTACGAAAAGCTATCGATGCTAAACTTAAGAAAATTTTTGCTATCGCAACCCTTAAAAAAACATAACCTAGCGAAACCCGTATGGTTAGGTTTTAATGTGAGTCAACGGGTCTTTTTTATTATACTTAACTTATTGCAGCACAATAACTTGTGTCAAATTTATCACTATCGCCTGAGGGTTTGGAGGCTTCTAAAAGGTTTCTCTGACAGGCAAGAAGTTGTTTCTAGGCAATAAACATTGCGTCGCCAAAGCTAAAAAAACGGAAATTTGCTTTTTTTGCGTAGGCGTAAGCTTTTTGGGTAAGTGGCTGCCCGCAAAAAGAAGAAACAAGCACGAGGTTTGTTGAAAGCGGAGTATGGAAATTAGTAATAAGTGCGTCCACTATTTTAAATTTATAGCCCGGGGTGATATAAAAATTGGTTTCGAACATTTTGTCTTTTACATGAAATTTTCCTGCCGGGTTTAAGAAACTTGCGGCTTCCAGGCTCCTTACGGAAGTTGTTCCAACTGCAATAATTCTTGAGCCTTTATCTTTAGCCTCATTTATGGCGCTTGCAGCGTCTTTCGATATCGTAACAGCTTCAGAGTCCATCTTATGCTCGCGAATGTCCTCGCACTTAACCGGCCTAAATGTTGCAAGGCCGCAATGCAAAGTGATATAAACAATATTAATGCCCTTTTCTTTAATCTGCGACATTAGCCGCCCTGTAAAATGCAAGCCCGCTGTCGGCGCAGCTACAGCGCCTTCTTTTTTCGAATAAACAGTCTGATATTTTTCAAAGTCATCAATTTCTTTTTTTATGTAATGCGGAAGCGGCGGTTTACCCAGTTCTTCAAGGCAGGATGCAAAATCTTTGGGGAAAAATTCAAAAACTCTTCCTCCCTGCAAAGTCTTATCGATTATAGTTGCAGAAAATCCCTCCTTACCAAAGCTAATCTTTTCTCCTGGTTTTGCTCTTTTTCCGGGCATAACCAGAGCTTCCCAGATGCCTTTTTCTTTTTCTTTCAATAGTAAAATTTCTATTTTGCCGCCGGTTTTGGTTTTTCCGATGAGCTTTGCTTTAATAACTCTTGTGTCGTTTAATACCAGGACATCGCCTTTATTCAATAACCCTAAAATGTCCTTAAAGATTGCTTCCTGGATACTGTTGTCTTTTCTGTTTATAACCAAAAGCCTGGAGCTGTCGCGTTCTTTTAGCGGCTCCTGAGCGATTAAATTTTTTGGCAGGTCGTAATTAAAATTGGAAAGCTTATATAAATCTTTTCCCATTAAGGTTAGTGGTTTCAGGCTGGATTAAAAAGCAAGCTCAACCTTATTCTTTCCTTCTCTCTTTGCCTTATAAAGCGCCATGTCCGCTTTTCTTATAAGGGCATCTTTTTCCATGCCGTCCTGGGGATAGCTTGAAAGGCCGATACTTACGGTAAATTTATATCCTACTATATTATTTTCTGCCAGGCTTTTTCTTATCACCTCAGCAACGCCAAATGCTTCTTCTTTGGTAGTAAAAGGAAGTATCACCGAAAATTCTTCTCCGCCGTAGCGGCAGATGATATCTACATCTCTGACGGTTTTCTTAAGCTGCTCGCTTACTTTTCTTAAGGCTTCATCCCCCTGTATGTGGCCATAGGTATCGTTAAATTTTTTAAAATCATCCAGGTCAATCATGAGTATTGAAATGGGATAATTTTTTGATTTAGCCTTAAGCAGCTCTTCATCCAGTTTATATTGAAAATAGCCGTGGTTCCATAGAGAAGTTAAGGTATCAGTGTGGGCCTTGATAAGCGTATCTTCAAAGGCGCGTGAATTTTCTATTGCGCCTGCGGCCTGCTCTACAAACATATTAAATATTCTTATGTCAGCTTCGTTTATCAGCTTTTTTGTCACATAGTTATCAACAATAATAATTCCTTCCGGTTTATCTTTTATCCACAGTGAAGCTACTAAAAATTCTCCGAGCTGCAACTTAACAATAAGAGGGTCATCTTTAAGCTCATACGCTTTATCGCCTTTGATGTGCAAAGTGCCTCTCTCCCATAAAACATTATAAAGAAAGCCGCTTTTTTCATTTAGATCAAAGGAAAGAGACTGGACATATTCCATAAATTTCGGTTTTACTGTTTCTTCTTTTATGCGGTGATAGGTTTTGATGAGGTCGTAAAGGTCCATTTTCTGCTGTTCGATGCTGCGCCAGATTGAAGTGGCCTCCTGCATATACATAGGCCCTATACCCATAAAACCGTTTATTTTTTTAGCATCCTCGTCAACCAGAAATAATATAGCTCTGTTAAAGGAAAGGCCTTCGTGAGCGGTTAAGCCGGTAAGAATAATATAAACTATTTCCTCAAGCCGGAGTGTCGTTCTCATTGCTTTATTTAATTCGTAAAGTATGTAAAGCTGAGAACGCGTTTTTTCTAATTCTTCTTTTATTTTCTTAACGTCTTCTTCCATATGAAAACCTCTGTAAAACAAACCCTACCTAGTGATATCCACCGAAGCTTACAAGCGAAGGTGGATAACTTTAATAAATAACATATTTAAGATTAAAAGTCAATGCAATGAAATCAGCTATCAGCTTTCAGGCGTCAGCCTTCAGCTTTTTTGCTGATAGCTGAAAACTGATGGCTGATAGCTTAATCAGGCGGGTGCTTGCGTTTGCTCTGCTTCGGGCGTATCACTGGGCGCCGGCCTTGCTTCTCCGTTTGCTGCGAATTTAACCGAGACGAGCTTAGAAACGCCTTTCTCCTGCATGGTTACGCCGTAAAGGATATCGGCTCTGCTCATAGTTTTCTTATTATGAGTAATTACGATAAACTGAGAATTTTCTGAAAATTGCTTTAAAATATGGTTGAACCTGTCAACGTTTGCCTCATCCAAAGGAGCGTCTATTTCATCAAGCACGCATATAGGAGAAGGCCTGACCTTAAAAATTGCGAAAATAAGCGCTATCGTTGTAAGCGCTTTTTCTCCGCCGGAAAGAAGTGCCACATTCTGGTTCTTTTTACCCGGAGGCTGGACTTCTATTTCAACTCCTGACTCAAGAACATCGTCCTGATCAAGCAGTATAAGCTCTGCGCGGCCGCCGCCAAAAAGAAAACGGAAATTATTTTTGAACTCTTCTTCAATTTTGGAAAATGTTTCAAGGAATAATTCGCGCGATGTCTTATTTATTTTCTGAATTGCCTTTCTAAGGTCTTCTTTTGAGGTAACAAGGTCATTTTTCTGATTATCAAGAAATTCTTCTCTCTTTTTTAATTCATCGAACTCTTCAATTGCAACCATATTAACATCGCCAAGGGATTCGAGCTTTTTCTTAAGGCTCTCTTTGTCTTCGTTAAATTTTTCTAGAGTATCATCGGCACTGGAAGGCTCTTTAAGCCAATCCGCGTTAAACGTAACGGTATAAACCTGGCGCAGGTAATCTTTTATTTTTTCTTTTTCATAGTCCAAGCTTTGCGTCTCAAGTTTTTTGTTATACACCTGGCTACGCAGCTCTTCCAAAGAAAGTTCCGCCGCCTCAAGCGATTTTCTGTCTTCTTCAATTTTTGCAAGAAGCCCTGCCTCTTCTTTTTCCAGTTCCTCTTTTTTCTGCGAATAGCCGCTTATTTTTTCGCGGTCGGCAGCGATTGAAAGCTCAAGTTTCTGTATCTCCGCTGAAAAAACTTCGCATTTCTGAATATTATCCAGCCTCTCCTTATCCATATCCGCAAGGTTCTTGAGTATATTTTCCTTTTCTTCGCAAAGTATAAGCACCCTTGAATTCGCGCTCTCTTTTTCCCTGGATAAAGACTGCTGGTGCGTCTGGTGCTTTGCGAAATCCACATCTATCTCGTTAATGCGTTTTGAATTATTGGAAATAGTCTCCGTAAGGCTTGCCAAATTGCCCTTTGAAATATTCAGGCTTTCATCGCAGGAAGCAACTTCTAACTCAAGTTCTTTTTGTTTTATCTCCCGGTTTTCTAATTCCTGCCTGTTCGCGTCAAGCTCTTTTTCAACAAGCTCAAATTCTTCTTTAAACCTTGCAAAATCCCTGCTTAAAGCATCTTTCTCCTGGAACAGCTTCTGGTAGTGTTTTTCTTCCTCCTCCACCTGTGAATTCTGGGCCAAAGACTGCTCGCCGATTTGCTTCTTTTGATTTTCAGTATCCTGAAGTTCTTTTGTTAAAGCTTCTATCTCCTTTTTAATCGCATCCATTTTTTCTTTCAACTCTTCTTCTTCGAGCGAAATAACCTTTGCTTCAATTGCTGCCTTATAAACACTGCCTTCCTTCTGGAATTTAACTTCTTTCAAAGAAATTATAAGCTTTTTTATGTCTTTTGGCTCTTCGTCAAAAACAATGGTAAGCTTTTGTCTTACAGAAAACGTATCGTATTTGGTGCGAAGGTCTTTTAAAAAATCATAATAGGAATTGAGCTCAACAAGTTTCTTTTCTTTCTCAACTATCCTTGTTTGCAGGTTTTCTTTGGTTAAGCTTAGCTGCTGCTCTTTCAAAACCAGGTTTTCTTTTTCTCCCCGCAGACCGGATAATTTATTGTCCAGGTCAGCGAGCTCAAGCGAAAGCGTCTCCAGCGTATTTTTTCTCTCGTTAGAGAGATTCTCTATCCTGGCCTTATCTAAAGACAGCCTTTTTTTACGGTTAGTAAGGGACGCCACCTGGGTCTGAAGCTCAATTAAGCTATTACGGATATTGACGCCTTTACTTTCTAACTCTAGGATTTTGATTTTTTCTTCTTCGATTTTTTCTTTTGCTTGTCCTATGGCAACTACAAGGCTTTCCCGCTCCGTTTTGATTTTTTCTATTTGCGTGACTAGAGAATTGGCTTCCTGCCCTATGCGGTCCAGTTTATTCTTTTCTTCTTCTATGCGGCCTTCCTGTAAAGTTATGCGCTCCGCAAAATTTCTCTTTGACTGTTCTATCGCGCTGTTACGTTCATTTACCTCTATTATGCGCTGCTTGCTTACATTTATATAGCTAAGAGAAGTTTCTATCTGGGCACTGAAAGAAAAAACCTGGGAACTTGCCTCCTGCAACTCTTTTCGCATATCCCGAAGGCGCAGGTTAAGCTCTTCCCATTTAGTTTTATTTTCTTTAAGCTCGTTATCTTTTGAACTTTCTTTTTCTTTTAAGGCGTTTAATTCTTCAAGAATTACGTTTATTTTTTCCTCTAGGCCTTTAAATTTTAAAACCGCTATTTTCTTTTCAACCTCAACGAGCTTTTCCTGGCATTCTTTAAACTTTCTGGTCTTTTCCACCTGCCTTTCAAGATAGCGGATCTGGCGTTTTACTTCCGAAATAATATCATCAAGCCTTAAAAGGTTCTCATCGGTTTCTTCAAGTTTTTTAAGGGTCTCCCTTCTGCTTTCTTTGTATTTAACTATTCCGCTTGCTTCATCAAATATGAGGCGCTTGTCTTCCGGCTTATAGCTTAAAAATAATTCAATTTTCCCCTGCTCGATAAATGAATATGTTGCTTCTCCTATGCCTGTTCCCATAAAAAGAGCTTCTATATCTTTTAATCTTACCGGATTTTTATTGATAAGGTATTCGCTCTCTCCTGAACGGTACAGCCTTCTTGTGATGCCTACTTCCTTATATTCAATCGGCAGGTATTTGTCTTCGTTGGCGAAAGTAAGTGTTACTTCGGCATAATTCAAGGCAGGGTGTTTTTCGGTTCCGTTAAAAATGATATCTTCCATTTTAGAGCCGCGTAAAGACTTCGGGCTTTGCTCGCCAAGCGACCATTTTAGCGAGTCCAGAACATTGGATTTCCCGCAGCCATTGGGCCCGACAATTACTGTTATGCCTGGTTCAAATTTTAGGGAAACTTTTTCCGGGAAGGATTTGAAACCGAAAATTTCTAACTCTTTTAAAAACATGCTTTCTCAACTTGCAGGCGCAAGAGTATTTTGAATTATTTATTTGTTTCTTTAAATTTTTTAATCAACAAAGGAATTACCGTAAATAAATCTCCGACAATCCCGTAATTAGCAACTTTAAAAATCGGAGCATCCGGGTCTTTATTTATGGCTACAATTATCTTTGACGACTGCATTCCAACCAGATGCTGAATCTGCCCGGAAATTCCGCAAGCTATATAAATCTTGGGGGCAACGGTGCGCCCGGTCTGGCCCACCTGATGGGAATATGAAATCCAGCCACTGTCAACTGTAGCTCGCGATGCGCCCACAGCTCCCCCTAAAGTTTGCGCAAGGTCTTCAATGAGCTTAAAATTCTTGCTGTCCGCGATACCTCGTCCGCCTGAAACTATTATATCAGCATCCGCGAGATTTACTTTACTTATTTCTTCCTGTATAAACTCTATAAATTTTACCCGGGCATCTATAAAAGAACCATCGACTATTTCTTCGATAATTTCGCCTTTTCTTTTTACATCGAGAACTGCCTCTGACATAACCTTGTGCCTGACGGTCGACATCTGAGGCCTGTAATTAGGGCTGACAATCTGCGCCATAATGTTTCCGCCAAATGCCGGACGAGTCTGAACCAACAAACGTTTCTCCTTATCGATATGAAGGCCTGTGCAATCAGCGGTTAAACCGGCGTATATTGTTACTGCAATACGCGATACTAAAGACCTGCCTGCAGTGGTCGCGCCCGCAAGGAAAATTTCCGGTTTGTATTTTTTGATTAAATGAGAAATTATATTTGCGTAATTTTCAGAAATGAAATTTTCAAGTTCAGGCTTATCAACAAGTATTACCTTATCTGCCCCTTTGGAAATAAGCATTTGGGCTTTTTCTTTTATGTTTTTGCCTAAGAATACCGCAACAACTTTTGAATGCAGGTCATGAGCTAATTCTCTTGCTTTTCCTAAAAGCTCGAAAGAAACTCCGCTTATTTTTCCTCTTTCGCTTTCTACAAATACCCAAACATCTTTATAGGAAGAAAAATCGGTTTTTGCTATTTGGGGCTTAAAAATTGCTATGGCTTCGAATTTGCACGCATCTTTACAGGCGCCGCAAAGATTACATTTGGTAAGATCAATTACTGCTTTTTTATCAGTAAGTGTTATCGCAGAAAACGGGCATACCTTTACACATAACCCGCACCCGATACATTTCTCAACTATTACTTTTATTGAATCGCTCATAATTGCGTAAAATCAAACATCAAAAATCAAATATCAAAATGACAATGTAAAATCCAAAATTTTTAAAATATTTTTATTTTTGATATGTAATTTTGATTTTTGCATCTTGATTTTTGATATCAAATAAGATGTTTCTTCAATTCCCCAACTAACTTATCAACTGTCGCTTCCGGTTCCCCTTCCAGAATCATTCCTTTTTCTCGCGGCGGCGGAGTAAATATTTTAACTACCTGGGTAGGAGAGCCTTTTAGCCCTAAGCTTTCTTCCTTTAACCCTAAATCTTTATGTGTCCAGGTTGTTATAGCTTGGCTTCGTGCGCGCATCTTGCCTCGCAAAGAAGGAAGCCGCGGCGTATTTATTTCTTTAACCACAGTCATAAGAAGCGGCATTGATACTTCAATTACTTCGTATCCGTCTTCAAGAAGCCTCTCCAGGCGAATAGTTTTCTTTTCTAAATCAACATTATCTATCTTCCTAACGTATGTTGCCTGGGGAAGGTTTATGTGCGTAGCAATACCAGGGCCAACCTGAGCGGTATCTCCGTCAGAAGCCTGTTTTCCGCAGATGACTAAATCAAAATTGCCTATTTTTTCTATTGCCTTAGAAAGGACATAACTTGTTGCCCAAGTGTCTGAACCGGCAAAAGCGCGGTCGGAAAGTAAAATTGCCTGGTCAATTCCCATTGAAAGCGCCTCACGAAGCGCAGCGTCTGCCTGCGGAGGGCCCATTGTTATTACGATGGTTTCACCGCCAAATTTTTCCTTAAGCTGCACTGCCTCCTCAATTGCGTACATATCAAAGGGGTTAATTATTGAAGCAACGCCTTCGCGAATAAGGGTGTTGGTTTCAGGATTTATCCTTACCTCTGTTGTATCCGGAACCTGTTTTATACAAACTACTATCTTCATATTTTTTTAACACTAATTACCACTAATTTGGAACTAATTCCTACGAATAAATTAATTTAATTTGGTTTTCTTATTCGTGGTAATTCGTCTTTAATTCGTGGTCATTCGTGTTTTAAATAAAATACTATGTATTTAATAAATGTCAATAAAATTTACCTATTTAACCTCTTTCTTGCAAGCAGAAGAACGGGTATTGCGGATAGTTGCGCAACAACTGAGAAAGCAACAAGAAGAGCTATGCTTCTATCGTAAAGAATTCCCATAAGAGCGCTGCCTAAAAACCAAAATAAGCCGTAGCCTGTGTTAAATATTCCATAAGCTGAACCGCGCTTGTCTGAAGTAACCATTGTTGCAACCTGCGCTCGCATAATTGATTCCTGCGCGCCCATTCCTATACCCCAAATTGCCATACCAATTAATGCAGCGGCAAATCCTCCGAAGAAAACAAACGGCGCGAATAATGCGGAAATTATGGAAACATAAATTAAAACATTTATTCCAATGCGGTCAAAGAATTTTCCGCAGACTAAAGCAGAAATTGCATCAACCGCCATTGCAATTGCGTAAAAAACAGGTATCCAGTTATCCGTAACAATAATATTTTTTTTCAAATGATACGCAATTAAAGGATAATCCGCGTAGCCTGCGGCAATTAAGCCTATTGCAACAAGATAAATCCAGAAAGCTTTTGGCAGGCCCTTGCCTTCAATTTTTTTGCTTACAGGCTCAAACTCGCGCGGGCTTGGATAAGTTAAGCGAGCAATGACTAAAACTACTAAGGCAAGGAATGCGGGAATAGCTAAAGTTATAAACGCATGTTTATAGCCGCCCTTAAAATAAAGTACTGCGGCAATGATAAGCGGGCCGGTTAGCGCGCCTATCTGATCCATTGCCTCATGCACGCCAAAACCCCAACCCTGGCCAACCTGTTTTGTTGCATGAGAAAGTATGGCGTCGCGTGCAGGCGAGCGTATGGCTTTACCCATTCTCTCAAGAATTGTTAATCCTGCGGCAACTTCCCACCTGCCTGCAAGTGCAAGCAAAGGCACTGCTAAAAGATTTACAGCGTAGCCGATGATTGTTATCGTCCAGTAGCGGCCGGTTTTATCGCTAAGATATCCTGACACAAGCCTTAGAGCGTAACCGATAAATTCTCCAAAGCCCGAGAAAATTCCAACCGCGGTTGCGCTTGCGCCAAGAATTTCAAAATAAGAGCCTATTACGCTGCGCGCACCCTCGTAGGTAATATCAGCAAACAAACTTACAAAACCAAGCATAATAATAAATCTGAAAGCTGATTTTTTTAAAGTTTCCGGGTTTTTGTTTTCTGAAGCCATAATGATGAATTTATTTTTCAAGGAATAGCAATGAAGCCATAATCAAAACGCCTGCGACCAGCCAGACAAACTGCCAGAAAGCGCTTGAGACTTTTACTTCGCAGCCTTCGTGAAGCTCAGGAATTAAATCAGAGCCTGCGATATAAATAAATCCTCCGGCAGTTATAGGAACCAGCGCCGCGGTGTAACCCTGAACGTGCGGGCCTATAGTGAGAGAAATGACTGCGCCTAGAATTGAGGTTACTGCGGAAAGAAAATTAAAAATCAAAGCGTTCTTAATAGAAAGACCGCCATGAACAAGCACCCCGAAATCGCCGATTTCCTGGGGAATTTCGTGCAGAATTACCGCAAGCGTTGTGGTTACGCCAAGAGGGATACTTACTAAATATGTCGCCCCTATTATTAAGCCATCAATAAAATTGTGCACTCCGTCTCCGATTAAATTAAGCGCAACTACCGGCTTCCACTTTTTCTCGTGGCTTGGCACATGGCAGTGGTGCCAGCGAATAAATTTTTCTAGAACAAAGAAAATAAGGATTCCTGCGATTATATAAAGTGAGGTAGTAAGATTTGTGCCTAATTCCTTGAAAGCTTCGGGAAGAAGATGGATAAAAGCGTCTCCGAAAAGCCCGCCCACGGCAAAGCTTACCAAAAAAAGCAGGATTTTATAAAGGACTTCCCGCCTTAAAGAAAGCGTAAATACGCCGATTAAGGAGATAAGGCTTACTATAATTACACTTACTAAACTATACGCCCAGACTGCCATAGCTTTTGCAAATTATACCGGCTAAAGCCGGTGAGTCTTCCACAACCCTGCACCAGAGATTACTTCGTAATCACGGTGCGTGGGTTTCCGCCACATTAATGACTTCGTTTAGGCGGATCAGCCTTCGGCTGAAATTCGGCCTAATATTTTTTCTGCGGTTTACCTTGAAAAAATATTGGCCTCATTAAATTATATCTTAAATTTAATTATTACAAAAGAGCAAAGATTTAAATCATATGCACTTTTGATAGCGCTTCTTTTAACTGTTTTGATTTAGCCGCAAACAACAATGCTCCGGCTATGGAAAAGAATCCTCCTGAAATTAAAGTAAAAGGCGCGCCTATCTTGTGCGCCAAATATCCGCTGATAAGGCCTCCGAAAGGAGCAACTCCCATAAAACACATTGTATAAAAACTCATCACGCGGCCGCGCTTATTATCATCTACGATAGTTTGCACAACGGTGTTGCTTGATGCAAGCTGCACCATCATACTAAAACCCGCAACAAGCAATATCAATAATGAAAACCAAATAATATGCGAAAAAGAAAAAACAATTAAGCTTGCTCCGAATATTGCGGAAGCTACCCAAATTTTATTGGCAAGATGCAAAACGCTTTGATGTGAGGCAAGGTATAACGTGCCGACTATTGCTCCTATTCCGATTGCAGCCATCAACAACCCGTAAATTTGCGGCCCACCCCCAAAGACATCAACAGCAAAAACCGGCATAAGCACAGCATAGGACATACCGGTTAAACTTGCAACTGCTGTTAAGAAAAGTATTGCTTTTATCGGCAGAAATCCAAAAGTATAAGAAAAGCCTTCTTTAAAATCCTTTAAAACATCTCCTTTTTGCACAGGCTGCTTATGTTTTTTAACCTGCATCTTCATCAGCGCCCAGATAACTGCGATGTAGCTTAGGCCGTTTATAAGAAAACAAATACTTTCTCCGGTAATTGCAATAAGCATACCGGCAACAGAAGGACCGACAAGCCGGGCCGCATTAAAGATAAAAGAGTTAAGGGCAATAGCATTAGCCAGGTCTTTTTTATTTTCAACCATCTCAACAATAAATGACTGGCGCGTAGGTATATCAATAGCATTTACTATGCCGAGAAACATGCTGAGCGCAATAATAAGCCCTACGCTTATCAAAGACCTGGAAACAAGAAAAAAAAGGATAAAAGCCTGCAGCATCGAAAGGCTTTGCGTAATTATAAGCATGCGGTGTCTGTTGTAGCGGTCCACAAATACTCCGATAAAAGGGCTCAGAAAAAATGCAAATATCTGGCTTGAAAAGGCAATCATGCCCAAAATGAGCGGCGAATTAGTCATGCGATAAACTAGCCAGCTCATTGCAATCGTCTGCATCCAGGTGCCGATAAGCGAAATAATCTGGCCGCTGAAAAAGAGCCTGAAATTTTTGTAGCGCAAGGAACGGAAAATAATACCGAGTTCCGTTATTTTAAATCTGGAATTTTTGTTTTCTAAGGTTGCTTCTTGCATGGGTTTTAACAGAAAGATTGGACAAAATAATGGCTATAACTCTATGCCGGCGAGAACTTTTAATGCCTCTTTATATTTGGCCTCTGTTTTTTTAATAACATCCTGGGGCAATTCCGGGGCAGGCGGATTTTTATCCCACTTTATAGATTCAAGGTAATCTCTCACGAATTGCTTATCATAGCTTGCCTGAGGAGAACCAGGCGCAAACTGGGCTTTTGGCCAGAAGCGGGATGAATCCGGAGTAAGCACTTCATCTATCAAAATAATCTTGTCACCGTCAAAACCGAATTCAAATTTTGTATCGGCTATGATTATGCCTTTTGTCTCTGCGTAGTCGGAGCATTTTTTATAAATTTTAAGGCTTGCCTCTTTCAAAAAAGCGCTTGTTTTTCCACCGAGTTTTTCTTCCATATAGGTGCTACTGACATTTATATCGTGGCCCACTTCCTCTTTTGTGGCGGGAGTAAATATAGGCTCGGGTAATTTGCTGCTTTCTTTTAATCCGGCTGGCAATTTTATTCCGCAGATACTTTGTGATTTTTTATATTCCTTATGGCCGGAACCTGCCAAATACCCCCTGACCACGCACTCAAAAGAAATAGGATTTGTTTTTTTGACAAGCATCGAACGATTAACCAGGATATCTTTATACTTTTTTAGATTTTGCGGATATTCATCTACGTTTGCGGTTATGAAATGGTTTGGAATTATGTCTTTCGTAAAATCAAACCAGAAAGCTGATATTTTATTTAAAACCGCGCCTTTATTTGGAATAGCGTTTGGAAGAATGACGTCAAACGCAGAAATTCTGTCAGTTGAAACAACAAGCAGGAAATTCCCAGCCTCGTAAACATCACGCACTTTACCGCGCCTGAAAAGTTTTAAATCCGGAAAACCTGTATATAATATTTCTTTATCGCTCATTTAGCCTTTTAACTTTTTTTCGAGGACATCAAATTCCTCGTGCAACTCGGAAGGCATGTGATCGGCAAATTTCTCAAAAAATTCCTCTGCCTCTTTCAGTTCCGCGTCCCACTTGCTTTCGTCTATTGAAAAAACTTTTTTCATGTTTTCGTGGCTTACATTTAAGCCTTCCATATCAAAGCTTTCGAGGTCTGGCACCAGTCCTATGTAGGTCTCGTTGGCCTTTGCTTTATTCTTTGTGCGCTCAATCACCCATTTAAGCACTCTTATATTTTCCCCAAAACCCGGCCAGAGAAATTTTCCATTTTCATCTTTTCTGAACCAGTTTACAAAAAATATTTTTGGAGGGTTTTTAAGAGTTTTTCCCATTTTAAGCCAATGGCCGAAATAATCGCCCATGTTGTATCCGCAGAAAGGAAGCATCGCCATTGGGTCTCTGCGCAAAACTCCAACTTTGCCCTGGGCTGCAGCTGTTGTTTCAGAGCCCATCATAGCTCCGGAAAAAACGCCATGGTCCCAGTCAAAACTTTCATATACGAGCGGGAGCAGGTTCGAACGCCTGCCTCCCAAAATTATTCCTGATATAGGAACACCTTGAGGATTGTCGAAATCCTTGGAAAGCGTGGTGCACTGGTTTATAGAAACCGTAAAACGCGAGTTCGGATGTGCAGCCTTCTGCCCGGAAGCTCTGTCAAATTTGTTGCCCTGCCAGTCTAACAGATTGGCCGGATAATCTTTTGTAAAATCCTCCCACCAAGGCTCATTTGTATCTGTATTTAAGGCTGTGTTTGTAAAAAGAATCGGGAAAAATGACCCGGCTTTAAGAGTATCAATCATGCAGGGGTTTGTATTATAAGACGTTCCTGGAGCAACACCGAAAAACCCCGCTTCCGGGTTACTCGCCCAAAGCCTTCCATCGCTTCCTACTCTAAGCCAGGCTATGTCATCTCCAAGAGTCCATATTTTATAACCGGGAAGCGCCGAGCGAAGCATTGCAAGGTTTGTTTTTCCACAGGCGCTGGGAAGAGCCGCAACCAGATAGTCAACGTTTCCTTCTGGGTCTTCAACTCCAATTATAATCATATGCTCGGCAAGCCAGCCTTCCTTAAATCCAAGGTAGGAAGCAAGCCTTAGGGATATGCATTTTTTGCCAAGTAACGCATTTCCTCCGTAACCTGAGCCAACGCTCCAAACCAAACTTTCTTCCGGGAAATGCATTATAAGACGGCTCTCCGGGCTCAAATCTCCTATTGAGTGCAACCCTTTTATGAAATTATCACTGTTGCCTATGCGTTTCAATGCATCGGAACCCATGCGCGTCATGATACGCATGCTTACTGCGACATAACTTACATCCGTTACCTGCACGCAGAATTTTGCAAAAGGAGAATCGGGATTTCCCATTACAAAAGGAAGGACATACATAGTTCTGCCGCGCATACAGCCACGGGTTATTTTCGTCATTGCCTCTTTTGCCTGGTTGGGAGCCATCCAGTTATTATTGGGGCCTGTTAGCTCTTTTGATGAATGGCAGACAAAAGTTAAATTCTCGGTGCGAGCCACATCTGAAGGATGGCTTCTGTGCAGATAAGCGTTCGGCCAGGATTTTTGGTTTAATTCGTGAAATACCGCTTTACCGTTTATCTTTTCTTCTTTTATACCGCGCTCAATAAGTAAGCGTGCTTCTTTTTCTGAACCGTTGCACCAATAAATATCCCGCGGCTCTGTTAATTTAGCTACTTCTTCGACCCATTTTTCAACTGCATTTGCCATATTTTCTCTATTGTTTTACGAATTTTACTAAAATGTTTGTTTTATTTAAGAATAACCGCTATTACGAAAAAATCAAGCGGAAATTTAAAAAAATGGGGTTTAACGAGGTATTTTTTTAAGATGTGCCGGGGTAAGATCCACTATATTTTCCACATCTACCTCTATAAGATACTCCGGATGTGGAAATTTCGCTTCAGGATGATGGCCTGACTTTCTATAATCTTTAATGCTTTTTATCACTCTTTTTGAAATTCTCGCAATTACCCGCTCTTCCCATGCTTTTATGATGTAGTTTTTTATTTTATCTCTATCAACGATTTTAGCTCTTCCCTTAAGAGTATAGCCCGTAAACAGGTGTTCATCAACCGATGTTATGCTTATTGTCGGATTTGCCTTTAGATTATTAAAGGTTCCAGCTTTGTATAAATCAACCAGAAAAATTTTTCCTTTTTTTTCTATGCCCACAATACTCTTGGCGGCACAATGAATTTTTCCGTCAGCATCCAGAGTAGAAACAATGCTAAAACTCTGCCTTTCAAGAAAATTTACTATGTCGTCAGACAGCGCTTTCATATTATGAGTTGAACCTATGCGTGGATAAATATCTGAAGGCTGAGAGAGTTGCCTTTGAACCTTCTCCGCAGGCAATTACAATCTGTTTTTCGGGAACAGTTGTAACGTCCCCCGCGGCAAATATTCCATCGACGCTTGTAGCGTTGTGGCAATCAACTATTATTTCTCCATATTCGTTATGCTTGGTAATTTTGTCGAATTCTGAATTAGGAATTAATCCGACTTCGATAAATATGCCTTCTACATCGTAAGCCTGGATCTTTCCCTCTTTTTCTATCGCGATACGATTTACAAATTTATCTCCGGTAATTTCTTTTACTTTTGAGCTGTTAAATATTTCTACGTTGGCGCTCTTTTTTACGCTTTCAATCATTATGGGATCACCCGTAAGGGATTGAGCAATATTTATCAAGTAAACTTTTGGAGAAATTTTCATAAGCTGTAAAGTGGCGTCCAAGGCGGAATTGCCACCTCCTATTACAGCTACTTTTTTTCCTTTGAATATCGGCGCGTCACAGGTTGCACAATAAGTAACGCCCTTATTTTTAAACTCTTTTTCACCCGGGACATCAAGCATTCTTGGGCGTTTACCGGTTGCGATAATTATTGTTTTAGAAATATATTCATTCTTATCAGTTATTACTTTTACCAAATCTTTTTCTTTCTGTATATCACGCGCTGCCTCCGGCATATTCAGCGGCGCGGAAAAAGCTTTCATGTGTTCCTCGAATTTTAAAGTCAGCTCCGGCCCTGTAATAAACTGATACCCTGTATAATTTTCTATATCTCCGCTCCATGCGGTTTGCCCCCCAATGTCCAGGCTAAGAACCAGAAAATCCATTTTTTTCCGGGCAGCATAAACCGAAGCTGTTATTCCAGCCGGGCCGGCGCCTAAAATTATTAAATCGTATATTTTCATATTTACTGCACAGATGATCGCAGATTGCAAAACAGATGATCGCAGATAATTTTATCTGTGATTGTCTGTGTCTTCATATCTGTGATCATCTGCGTTATCAATGGCACCCCGAACAATTTCCTCCTGAACAGGAACTACACTTAGAACTCCCCCCGGAGCCGCCGGAAACTCTAAAAGGAGCAAATTGTTTTTCTAAATCGCGGCTTTTACACTTGGGGCATTTAAGTTCCTGTCTTTCCTTACTCATTCCAACAAGTATATCGAATTTTTCCAGGCACTTTTTGCACTGGTAAGTAAAAATAGGCATCTTTTTTCAAACTCTAAACACTAAACTCTAAATCCTAACGAAAACTTTTAAACTCAAAACTTTTTTGGTTTTGTATTTTGAGTTTCGGGCTTGTTTAGAGTTTAGGATTTCGGGTTTAGAGTTTATAAATTACTTTCCCAATAGCTCCTCTATCCTGGCCTTATCAAACCCTACGATGATTTGTCCATTTATTACTATGGTAGGCACGCCCATTTGGCCTGAAAGTTTAACCATTTCAGAAAGCGCCTCTTTGTTCTCTGATATATCAACATCTTGATAGCTTAAACCTTTCGATGAAAAATATTGCTTTGCAAGCTTGCAGTAAGGGCACGTGGGAGTTGAATAAATTTTTATATCCATATTTCTCCTTTTATCTTTTGATTTTGTCTTTTAGGATAGTAAGCTTAACCAGGTGGTTTTTTTCTTCATCTATTACTTTATCCAAAACCGGCTGTTTTTCCGTAACGATATATTCGCGTAACGCCGAGTAAGTAAGAATTGACTCTTTTTCAATATAAATTCCAAAATCTATGGCTTCCAAATCGGACTTAAACCCTTCTTTGGTCTTTTTCTCCGCAAGTTCCTGGGTAAAAACATAACCTGCGGCAATTGCTTTTACGTAAGCTTCGTATTCTCCGGGGCTGAATTCATATACTATATAATCGCCGACATTATCAAGCATCGCCTGAAAAGTTTTCCTGTGGAGCTCTTCCTGGTCTTTTAGGTATGCCCACGCGTCGCGCATAACTACGCTGACTGCCTTTTTCTCAAGCGCTTCATAAAGTTTTTTTCCATTTTCTTCAACTTTTATCGCAATCCTCAATATTTCCTGGGGGCTGAATATGTTTGCCATAAACATTCCTCCTTTAGATTAAAGCTGCTATCCAACTAAAGTCTTAACTTTTGTAACTATATCTTTTAAGCCTTCAAGTTCCGTATTATCCGGGATATAGTTTATGTATTTTCCCTCCGCAAGTAATTCCATGCCTGCTTCTTTAAGAGAATCCTCAAGCTCCTTAAAGCCTGCTTTGGCCCAACCGTAGGAGCCGAAAGTAAAACCGTATCTGTTTTTGGGCTTAAGCCCTTTTACATATGTGAGGAAAGCTCCCATATCCGGTAAAATTTTGTTATTTAAAATTGGCGAACCTACCATGACTACTTTTGCAGAAATAATTTCTGCAATTATGTCGGAGATATGTGTATTTTGAAGGTTGTACAGCTTAACTGCAATATTTTCTTTGTCTATTAACTCATATAAAGCCTGCGCCATCAACTCTGTTGAATGCCACATCGTATCATAAACTATGACAACAGATTTTCCGGATTCATAGTTAGCCCATTTTCTATAAAGTGCTATTATTCTTTCCAGGTCTTCTTTTCTTCTCCAGATTAAGCCGTGAGAAGGACAAATCATATCTATTTTTATATCTTTAAGAGCATCCAAAGCTTTTAAGACCTGCCCGCCGTAAGGCATGACGATATTTGCGTAATACTTTGTTGCTTCTTTTATTACAATATCCGTGCCTACTTCTTCCGCAAAACGTTCGTAACTTGCGAAATGCTGGCCAAAGGCATCATTGGGAAATAAAATATTGTCTTCGACAGAATACGTTGCCATTGAATCAGGCCAGTGCACCATCGGCATTAAAAAAAACTTTAAGTTTTTTTTGCCTATATTAAGGGTATCGCCGGAATTAACTACTTTAAAATTCCAATTTTCCTTAAAATGTCTTTTTAGCCCTTCCTCTCCCTTTGGGGAACAGACGATTTGGGCGTTAGGACAAAGTTTTAACATTTTTCCTATCGAACCGGAGTGGTCCATCTCAGTATGATTTGAAACTATATATTTGATTTTTGAAGGGTCTATTATCTGCTTTACTCTCGAAAGCATCTCATCATATCCATAATGCTTTACGGTATCAATCAGAGTAGGCTGTTCGTCAAGAATAAGGTAAGCGTTATAGCTTGAGCCCGATGGGGTCGAGTAGCCGTGAAAGTTCCTTAAACTCCAGTCAATATAACCTGTCCAGTAAATATTTTCTTTTATCTTAACCATGCTTTCCTTAAGATACTAATTCAAATTGGCTTTTGTCTGCTCCGCAAACAGGGCACAACCAGGTATCTGGAAGTTTTTCAAAAGGCACCCCTGGTTCAATCCCCCCGTCAGGATCCCCTATCTCCGGGTCATAAATATAACCGCAAACTATGCATCTGTATTTTGCCATTTCACACCTCCTGTAGGTAGCACAAAGCGGCACAGATAAATATCCGCGCTTCTTTGTGTGTAAAATTCTATCATATATTTTTCCAATGTGAAACCATTAATAGATGTTTTTATAGCAATTTCTTTGTTCTGCTAAAAAGGTCATTTATAGCTTTTTTATTATTTGGAATATGGCATCCTGCAACGTCAAAATGCCCGCCTCCGCCGTAGTGCTCGGCAATCTTGGCAACATTAATTTTTCCCTTTGAACGCAAAGATACTCTTAAGGTATTGTCATTTTCTCTCAATAATATAGTTATTCTTACATCATGGATGCTACGCATCTCATCAGCTACTGCGTCAACATCCTCCTCTTTACCTTTCATTCTTTCGAAATCTTTTCTTTTTATTATAGACCAGGCAATTTTTCCGTTTTTTAGGAATTTGCAGCGTGAAAGCGCCAGGCCCGAAAGGATAGTTACTTCTTTGCTTTTTGACCAGAATATCATATCTGCCAGCTTATAATAATTCACTCCCTTATTTATAAGGTGCTCACAGACTTTAAAAGTAAGCGGCCTTACTTTTGGCAAACGAAAAGAATCGGTCTCAACAATAATTGAGGTTAGTATGTTTTCGGCAATTTTTTCACTAATAGTTATGTTCAGCTTATTAAGCAGGGTAAAAATAATTTCGCCCACAGCGGCTGCGCCATTATCTATCAGGGAGACATCTCCAAACGGGCGCCTAAAATCATGATGGTCGATTTCAAGTATTTTTTTTGCCGGCGTAAATACCTTTTCGAAATTTTTTCCTAAAACATCTTTGGCGCCGCAATCAACAGATATTGCCAGGTCGCATTTTTTATCTATTGTCCTTTTTATCTGCGCGGCTCCCGGAAGCCTTCTGTATTTTTTAGGAACCCCGTCTTCGCTTATCATATATACTTTTTTCCCAAGTGTCATAAGCCCCAGGCCCAAAGATAAAAGCGAACCTATGGCATCGCCGTCCGGGTTTATGTGGCAGGAAATAACAATACTTTTTGCTCTCTTGATGCTCTCTGTGGCTTGTTCTAAATTGGTCATATTTATATTTTATATTGAAAATATTTTTCGTAAATTAATTTTATTGGCGATATCCTGGGGCCTGAAAAGCTAGAAAACGCCATTTTCGATATTCGATTTTGTTAATATCTTATACGATAAGGTAAGCATTTCTCTGCAGTATACACTTAGGCTCTTATACGATTTTTTTAAGAAGCTCTTCCAGAAGCCCTTTGTGGTGATTTTCTTCCTTTATAATATTTGCGATTTCCGATTTTGCCTTATCTTCCGATACATTTTTGGACAAAACCGTGTAGTATTCTATGGATTTATTTTCAATAATTATGCCGAAAGATAGAACTCGTTTTTTGTTATTTATTGCTTTTTCCAAAGCATCTGCGTCCTTGTAGGGCTTAAATATTCCATAATCTACGCTGGTTAAAAGGTCATTTTCATCGTAATCGTTATCGGAATTTTCACGAAGTTCATAAAGCCGGCTGTTAAATGTTTTTAAATGTTTTTGTTCTTCTTTAATGAGAAAATCGATTATTTTAAGTATTTCCGGGGACTTTTCAGCTTCCCGCATTTTTTTGTAAAAATGTATGCCGTCCTCTTCTATCTTGCAGGCTATGATGTAAGCTTCTATTTCGTCAAAGTCAGTAACAATTAATTTATTATTTTCGTTTTTTATTTTCATTGCAGTTCGTCGATAATTTTAGCCATTATAAAATCATTTTCGCTAAGTCCCCCTACCGCATGCGTTGTAAGCGTAATTTTTAATTTATTATAAGTTAAAGTAAAATTGGGGTGGTGGCCCTGCTCTTCGCAAATTATAGAAATAAGGTCAAGAAAATATTTGGCCTCAACGAAATCCTTGAATTTAAATTCTTTTACTATTTTTTTATCCTCAACCAGCTGCCAGGCACGGTATTGCGCAATCAACTTATCTATTTCTGCTTTTGCCAATCCCCCCGCACCAGCTTCACAGGGCTTACAATGCGAAGGAAGTTTCTCTTCTGTTTTTGCCTGCGGATTAGAAACAACAGCCTCAAGAACCTTTAAAGCGCTTTCGTAATCCAAGGGGTTTGTAATTTCCGGGGCTATCTGCATATATCTTAGAATATTTGCCTTATCCACAACCATAACGCTCCTTGCCAGAAGATTTAACTCTTTTATGAGCAATCCGTAATTTACGCCAAAGGATGAGTATCTATAATCTGAAAATGTAGTTACGTTTTTTATGCTATTGGCTTCACAAAACCTCATTTGGGCAAAAGGAAGGTCTTTGCTTATGCCTATGACAGTAATATCTCCGGAAAGAGACGTAGCGCGTTTATTAAATTCCTTAACCTGTAAGTCGCAGACAGGAGTATCCAAAGATGGAAAGGAATTTATCAATTTTATTTTGCTACTGCCGCCTAAAGGTAAATCCAAAAACCTTGTTTCCTTAAGGTCAATAGAAACCACCCTAAAATCAGGCGCGGGAGAATTCAATTTCAGGTTTCTGCCCACAAGCGTCAATAAACTGCCTTTAAATTTTGTATTACGCTCCATAATACCCCCCCTTAGTTTACGCAGATTGGCACAGAAAGAAATCACAGATAAAATCATCTGTAATTATCCATGTATTAAATGATAGCCGCCAAAAGAAAATAGGTCAATGACCAAATTCTATCTGCAATATACTTTTTTCCACCTTGCGTCAACAAGTTTGCGTAGTACAAATTGAAGCTGGATAATTTAAAATGGTATAATATTTATATGGATTTGATTACTCCGTTTGATCCCTGGAAAAACCAGTATTGCACATGCCCGGACAAATTCAGCCTTTGTCCTTATACCGGCTGCACGCATAATTGCATTTATTGCTATGCAACATCATACATAAGAAACTTTCCAAACGCGCGGCCAAAAAAAGATTTCATTAAAAGGCTTAAGAATGAAGTAAAAAAAATCCCCATAAACTCAATAATAACTATTGCTAATTCTTCCGACCCTTATCAGCCTATGGAAAAAAAACAAAAATTGACGCGCAAAATGCTTTTGCTTTTAAAAAATTATCAATTAAAAATCAATATAGTAACAAAGTCCGTATTGGTTTTAAAAGACCTTGACGTTTTAAAAGATATTGGAAATGTTGTTGTAAGTTTCACTTTTACCTCTCTGGATAAACAACTTGCACAAAAACTTGAACCGGGCTTAAGAGAGCGCCCCTTGGAAAAACTGAGAGCCATAAGTGCACTTTCAAAATATATTCCGCTTGCAGCAAGATTTGACCCTTTAATTTATCCGTTAAATACAAAAGATATAAAAGAAACCGTAAAAGCATTGAGCAATTCCGGAGCAAGGCAAATCATTGCCTCAACCTATAAAACAAAACCCGATAATTTTAAACGTATGTGCGAAGCATTTCCCGAATATGCCTCTTTATGGAAAAGCCTGTATCTGGTTAAAGGCGAAAGAAAAGGCGGATACAATTATCTCGCAGCGGATTTACGGAAAAAATTAATCGAAGAGGCAAAAGAAGCTGCGGATACTGTGAAACTTAAATTTTCAAGCTGCAGGGAAGGATTCTCTAATCTGAATACCGCCGGCTGTGACGGCTCCTCTTTATTTCCTGCCTTATAATTCTTTACCAGCTACAATAAATGTTATATCGTCATGCTGTTTTTTGCTGTCGGAAAATTTTAATATATTTTCCTTCACGGCTTCGTTAACATCTTTGGCGCTATGCGAAGCATTTTGTAATATTATTTTTTTGGCATTCTCAATCCCCAGCTCTTCGCCTTTGGAATTGCGCGCCTCATAGAAACCGTCCGTGAACAGAAAAAGTTTGTCTGATTTATCTATGGTATATTTTATCTCTTTGTAATCTGCTTCGTAAACCACGCCAAGCGGAAAACCTGCGGCTAAATCAACGTCAATTAAATTTCCGCTCGAATTTTTATAAACCAGTAACGGCCCATGCCCGGCAGAAGAAACGGTGAACGAATTTTCCCTGATATCCATAATGAGATAAAGGCAGGTTACGAAACTTCCCTGAAATTTACCGTAAAGCTCATGGTTTAGCGTATTTAAAACAGCTGAGGGGGTTAAATTCTGGCGGCAGAAAATCCTGAACTGCGATATTGCCTGAGCCATTATCAAAGAGGCGGAAACACCTTTTCCGGAAACATCCCCTATTAAAATACCCAGCTTATTTTTATCAAGCTCAACTATATCGTATAAATCACCGGCGACAAACTTCGCAGCCTCCATAAAAGAAAAAACCATCATGCCGTCAAATTCTTTTTCGCCCTGAGGCAGGAAACTGCGCTGTATTGTCCTTGCTATCCCAAGTTCATTTTCAAGAATCTGCCTCTTTCTTTCTTCAAGCAGAAATTTATAAATACCAGATGCTGAGTAGGTAACGGCTATAACAAGCAAAGGGAAAAAAGAATCTATCAGCAGCCCGCCGTAAGCAAGGAATATCAGCGTACTTAAGAAATAAACTAAGCCAAAAACAATATTTGAAAGGAGCGCTTTAAACGGCGGAAACTTAAGGCATAAACTTAAGCTTAAAAGAAAAATAACCACGCTTAGCAATCCGTTAGCAAACGGGCCTATATCTTTTATAAATTTTTTTTCTATTATGCTGTTAAAGACAGCTGCCTGCAAACCCAGCATAGGATAGCTTTTTTCAATAGGAGTTGCCTTCAGGTCTGAAGTACCAGTTGCGGTTAAACCTACGAAACAAATTTTGTCCTTAAGGACAGATAAATCAAGCGATGGCGTTTTGCCTTTGTTTTTGTCGTTGTAAGCCTTTAAAATTTCAAAATAAGAAAGATGCAGGAATGAATCTTTCCATTTTGCGGGGTAATTAACAAAAAAAGATGAGCCGGAAGATACCGGCAATTTTAATTTATTATCTATTATTATGGCGCCTGGTTTTGAAGAAATATTATCAATATTTAAACCCAGATAATTGCATGCTGCGTAAAGAGCTAAATGCGGAAAAAGTTTATCGTTATATTTTATAAACAGCGGTATCTTTCTTACTTTTCCGTCATTGTCTATAAATGTATTAATGTGGCCGTATCCGGCGACATTGAGCTTAAAAATATCGCGGATATTAGAAACCATTTCGCGGCTTTCGGTGAAGTTTTGATTTTCTTTGTTTTTATCTTCCAGGTAAAATGCAACCGGAAGATACACATTTCCGGCCTCTTCGATTGCGGAACGAAACATCTCATCGGTTAATGTCGGCTCAGCAAAAAGCACATCAACAACTATCTGCCTTACACCGTACTCTTTAAGCACCCTTATCAGGCTTCCATGGAAATCCCTCGGAAGCGGCCATTTTCCTAAATTTTTTAGAGTGTCATCTGCCACCTCGATAATTACTATTTTATCCGAAACAGGCACGGAAGGCCGGAGCATGAACTTTAAGTCACAAAAAATAAACTCGTGGTTATTAAATACCCCTAGATAGGAAAGCAAAAATAAGAAAAGGCAGGCTAGAAAGATGACCGGAAATTTTACTGGTATTTTTTTGCTAATCACTGGCACACTCTTTTCTATTCCACACTTGCATCTCTTAGATAAATTACTTATTGGCAAGAAAGCACGGTTCCGCCGAAGGCCAGCGGCTTCCCTCAATTTCGTCGCGAAGGGAACGCCACTAAAGGCTTGAAAATATCGTGCTTTCGCCAAAAGTCTAAAGGCTTTTGGCGGAATCTCGCCCGACAAAATTGTTCACGATTTTGTCGAGGCGGACATTAAAAATAATGTTGCCAGCCTAAGTTTACTACACTTTCCGAATATTCTGCGATGTGGTCATTTGATGAATTCTGCCGGTAAGTATAATACAGCGAAAGGTCATTCTGTTTATCTAACCGGTAAGAAAATCCGAGAGTCCCTGTGTAGAGGCTGTCGCGCTCTCTGTAGTCTCTTGAAGTAACAAGACGCTCATCAAAAACTTTCCTGACGTAAGAAAGCTCCGAGATAAGATATAGCTTTTTTAACAATTGATAATCTAAATTCAGCGCGCCTTCATAAGATTTATAATCATAAAAATCAACATAGGAAACATTTGAATTGTTGGTTGTAACTTTCAGCCTTAAAGAAGAGATTAATTTTTTGATAACATCAGAGCTTAATTTGTATTCCAGGCTTGCACGCGTATCTGTACGGTTATCATCCTGATAGGTATTTATGGTATCGGCCAAAGCTTTTCTATCAGGATAATCTTTAAGCCCTGCCTCTAGCTGTATTTTATGATAGAAGTGTTTTGATATTTTATGCGATACATATGCAAATACCTTATGAAAAAGAAAATCTTCATCGTCATTGTGCGGGTAATAAAAGATGCCTAAATCGTAGCCGGCTCCTGTTGTAAAGCGGGAAATTTTCTTATGCAAACCTAGCCTAAAATGGTTAAGCAAGTTTGAAGCGTCAGTTACTTTATTGTAGTTTAAAAAATCCAAATCATAGTCAAAGGTGAGGCTGAGTTTATTGCCTAATTTCTTGGAAAGATTAAAAGAATATAAAAGCTCTTCATATACATCGCCTGTTCTTTCTGGGCTTAAGTTAACATTGGTATCGTATCCGCTTGACAAACTTAAGCGCGAAGAAAATTTATATTCGGGCGGGAGCTTAGCAAGGATATTTAGGGCGCGTGATTTTTCTTCCTTTTCTTCCTTAAGCTGGCAATATGCTTTAGGAACGCTAAAGATAAAAGAGGCAAGCAAAATTAGCGGCATTAAAACCAACCGTATTCGCATAATCTCTCCTTTTATATTAAAAATTCTTAGCTAATCCGCACCCTATTTCTTATCGTAACGGCCTCTATTATTGGAGCCTGATTGCTGGCCGCTCCCTGCAGCGGAACGCCTTCTATCTTCAAGATTATCGTTGCCATAATCAAGCCTGCGCTCATCAAGCGCGTCATTTAGCGAATCGCCATCTGCGCCTTCATCGGAATTGTTATCCCTTAAATCATCCACGTTGCTTATAAATTCCTCCCATTGCACCAGATCGTTGTCAGGAATAACGAACTGCTCCCCAAATGTACCTCCCTCGCATACTTTGACGCCGAAACCGCTTGCCAGGGCTTGGCCTCCCGTAGCAGCCCCCTGGTTGGTAAGCCCCTGGACAAATACTTTATTTTCGAAACATTTTACGCTTGCACAACCGGAGGAAAACTCAACAGACTCTCCTGTTCCTCTTACGCCTGCAATAGCGGTAGGTGTCCTTATCTCAAACTTTTCCACTTTAGCTATATCGTCAATGAGAGAAAAAACTCTTCCCTGAGGAAGAACTATGCTTGCGGGTTTTAAATTCTCTATTTTTATCTCTGAGTTCTCCTTTATGGTTAAAAGATTTTTTAATTCCTCATCGAAAGCAAGTGTGCATTCTGAAGATTTTCCTGTTTTTATTTCTGCCTGCTTATCAAGGAATATGTTTATCTTTGCTTTTTCCCATGTTGACTTTGGTTCTTTTTTTATCTGGACATCGCCTTTGGCTTCAATAACCCTCGCTATTTGCGCAAACGAAGCCACAGAAAACATAAATAAAAAAAACACAGCTAATACTAAAATTTTTTTCATATCACCTACCTCCCTTTGGTTTGGATAAAAGCTTCCAGGGATTATTTTTTAAATCTGCAGTTAATTCTTCTACATTTCTGGACGTAGATTCTAGATTTTTAATAATCGCGGTAATTCTATCTTGATTGCCGGCAACCGTGCAATTAAGATTTGCCGATAGCTTCTTGGCTTCTTCAGTCACCGCTTTGGCTTCCTCCATAAGAACATCCAGATCCATGTACGGTTTGCCTATGATTGTGCTTTCGGGTTTTATAAAATTACCTTCGTGCGAAGCAATTTGTATGTATTTCTCACCCATAAGCCCTAAAGTTTTTATGGAGATAACCGCGGTTTCCCTTACCTTTATACGAACCGGCAGCCAAAGCTTTAAGGTAATTTTTGTATTGTTATTATCGTCATTTACGATAATATCTTCGACCTTACCAACTTCCAGGCCATTCAGCATAACCGGCGCTTTCTTGGTTAAACCGGCAATTTCATCGAATGTAGTATACAAAAAATATCCGTCTTTTTTTATATCAACCTTGCCGGTCCGGAAAGTAATAAAAATAAGAACACCTATGCAGATAACTACAAACAAACCGATTTTAAATTCATTGCCGTATTTTTTCATCGTATTAACTCCTTTAATGAGCACATCATTTTTAAAGCACGAAGTGCGCCGAAAAATGATAGTGCGAATTATCCCGCACCTTTGGACATATTCTCCCAGAATAAGATAAAGGTGCGGGATGAATTCGGCTACGCAAATCTTCTTCGCTTTTTGCTTGAAAATTTGCTGCCTCATTCATAAGCCAAACACCTCTCCTATTCCTATATCCTCTTTAAAAAAATCAATCGGCCCGGTGGGCCTGCCGTTTATAAATTGCTGAATATAAGGATTTTGCGAGTTGCGTAGCGTATCGGGCGTTACCACATCGACAATTTTTCCTTTATGAACCATAGCTACTCTATCGGAAATATTAAAAACACTCTGCATATCATGAGTTATAACGACCGAGGTAATAAGCAATTTTTCGCTTAGTTCCTTTATAAGTTTATCAATAACTCCTCCCACAACCGGGTCAAGCCCGGAAGTCGGCTCATCATAGAAAACTATATCAGGGTCAAGTGCAATCGCTCTGGCAAGGCCAACGCGCTTACGCATACCGCCTGAAATTTGGGAAGGATAATATTTCTCGTAGCCGCGCAATCCCACCAGCGAAAGTTTCATTTTTATAATTATATCTATAATTTCCTGCGCAAGGCGGGTGTGCTCGTGAAGGGGCAAAGAAACATTTTCTTCAACTGTCAACGAATCAAGTAAGGCGGAATATTGAAAAAGCATGCCGAACGATTTTCTGACATTATCGAGCTCTTCAGCACTAATTGCAGAGATATCTTTTCCTTTAACAAAAATACTTCCCTCATCCGGCTTAAGTATTCCGGTCATAAGCCTAAGAAGCGTGCTTTTACCGGAACCCGAACAGCCCATAATAACAAAAGTTTCTCCGGGAAAAACATCAAAGCTTACGTTATCTATGGTTTTATTCCCATGAAAATATTTGGAAACATTTGAAAAGCGGATTATCGGCTCGTTTTTGGAATCCTTTTTTGTCATAGCTTGGAAAAATAAAATATTGATGTAACTACGCAATCCGCAAGTATTATAAGTATAAAACTTATGACTACACTTCTTGTTGTAGCGCGTCCCACGCCCTCTGCTCCGCCTTTTGTATTTAACCCTTCGAAACAGCCGATAAGCGCAATTATTACGGCGAACACAAAAGACTTGGTAATGCCTGTATAAATATCTTTTATCTCAAGATACTTGAATGTTGTTTGTATATATAAATCCGAATTGATGTTAAGGCTGTAAACTCCAACCAGGTATCCGCCTATCATTCCTGATAAATTACCTAAAATCGTAAGGCAGGGCAGCATAAAAAATAACGCGATAAACCGCGGAACCGCTAAAAACCTTACCGGGTTTATCGCCATAGTTTCTAAAGCTTCTATCTGCTCGCTTACCTTCATTGTGCCAAGCTCTGCCGCAAAAGCAGAACCAACACGCCCCGCAACGACAAGCGCCGTGAGAACAGGGCCGAGCTCTCTGCACAAAGATACGGCGACCAGAGAAGCCACGTAGAGAACTGCGCCCATCTTCTGGAGCTGATAAGCGCTCTGCATGGCTAAAACTATGCCTGTAAAAATAGTGACAAAAAACACGATAGACGCTGAACGCAAGCCAGTAAAAACCATTTGATTAAATATGCCCTGGCGGCTTGAGGCCTTACCCTTAAAAGGACCCAGTATCATCCAATACAATATGTCAAATAAAAGCTTTAAGACTGCGCTTACGTTTTGGAATAAATTTATTGTTGTTTTACCTATACCAGTTATCATAAAAAATTGCTTAAAGCCGAATCGCGGGTATCAAAAATTTCAAACAGCTTATGTAGTTTGGTTACCTCAAAAATATTTTTTACTTTCTGGCTCATTGAGCATATGCGGAAAGTTCCGCCTATTTTTTTAAGGCGCTGCAAAAGTTCTATAAAAGTAGCCAGCCCGGAACTGTCAATATAAGAAACCTGGGAAAAATCTACTATTATTTTTGTCGCCTTAGACTCGACGAAAGACTCAAAAGATTTACGAAGCTGCGGTGAGGTGTTTATATTAATTTCACCGCTTATATTACAAATCGTTATTCCGTCTTTTTTTTCTTCAGTTATGTTCATATTACCTCCTTAAATAACCATCGGATACCAGTTTTCGGCCTTCAGTTGAAAACTTATTTTAAAACGATTTTACCATCTTAATAGCGCTTCCGCCATCAGAAAACTGAACTGTGTCCATAAGTTTTTTTATGAGGAAAATACCCCTTCCTGAAGGCTTTTTTATGTTTTTTACTTTTACCGGAGAAGCTATATATTTATAGTTGAAACCTTTTCCCTGGTCTTTTACTGTTATTTTTATGGCATTTTTTACGACCCTGACATTTATGTAAACCTGTTTTTTGCTGTTTTCTTTGTTCCCGTGCTTTATGGCGTTGATCACTGCCTCTTCAAGGCACAAACGAACATCAAACAACACATCTTCTTTGATGCCTTTGGATTTTAATTTTTGAAAAATTTCCAGCGTAACAGGAAGAATATTTTTAAAATCGGAATTTATTTTATATTTTATGTTCATCTATCGCGTATTGATTAAGAGGGCTATGCTAAATCTATTTCTATAGCCTTGGTGTGAATTACTGTATTATGTATGGGGCAATTCTTCATAAATCTTAGAAAAACTTCTTTTCCCGTCGCATCAAGCTTTGCGTCTGTATGTGTTTTTATTTTTATATCCACTAAACGCGTGGGGGGATCCTTCGAAAGCTCGGCGCTTGCTTCAACTTGCAGCTTCTTAAATTCTATTGAATGCTGGGTAAGGTATTTCTTGGCATAAACGCATACGCAGCTTGCAACGCTTCCCAGGAATACTTCCAGCGGGTTGGGGCCGCAGGATGCTTCTTTGTTTAAATCCACATAAATTTTTGTGCCTGAAGAGGGAAAATTGGCCAAAAATTTATCTTTTTCTTCTGCGGTTATTTCGACTTTTATTGCCATGGATGGTTTGAATAAAGCTTTCCTTTTGGTTGGATTATACCACTTTAGCGGAAATTTGCATTGTAATTTTTAATGAGGCAGTAACTTTTCAAGCTGAAAAGCGCAGAAAAGTTGCGTAGCCGAATTAACCCCGCTCTTTCATACCTTGGATAAATTATTCATAAGTAAGAAAGGGCGGGGTAATTCACAGACGGCCTTCGGCTTATATTTTTCTCGCCAAATATGGCGAGAAAAATATCTGTTCATTAAAAAATAGAGCCGGCTAAATCTTGCAGTCGGCTCTATGCCCCCGTTTAATACGACCTTAAGCCTGGGTCACGGTTTACCGTGGCCCGGGTTTAGAAGGTCGGCTCGTCGCCTCCCCACCGTCCCTTTACCACTTAAGAAGATCTATCTTAAAACCCTCATTAGGATTTTCTACTTTGTATACAGGCTCCATCGAAGGCCTGTCATAAGGTGCAAGCCCAAAGGTAGCAACATCAGCTATGCCGGACGCCCCTCTGGCCACGCCTGTGACAATGCCTTCGCCAAGCCCCAATGTAACACCTAGAAAAATATTATCCCTCTCGGATACTTCAGCTACTTTTTGTGGAACGTCTGCCCAAGAGGTAGTTGTGTTTATTATGCCAACCCCCATCTTTTCAACCGGAGTATTAACATAAGATTCGCTCCCAAGATCAAGATTTGTTGGCTGTTTTAAATTTGAACTCTGCGGCGTAGTTGGAGTTATTCGATAGGTATTGATTTCATTCATGGTTATCGGATCTGCTGCTTTAGGTGCCTGCGCCTGTGCGTATGCTGCGAAAGCCGTCATATTCATCGATAATAAAAAAACCAGGGTAAAAATAGTGCTTTTGCTCTTTCTCATTGGACACCTCCTTAAACGTTTTTTGGTCTAATCAGGCTTATGCGTATTTGTTCAAACAATTTTTTCTTTAAGGCTTCATCGGAATCAACGTTCTGCGCGGAAAGGCCTATTTCTTTCGAAAAATCAATAAGTGCGCGCAAAATTTCATTATAGGAAAGCTTATGTCCTGTTGAGAACAAAGCATCCTTTCCCAGTTTATCCAGGAATTCAAGCTCATCCCTATCAAGCATTGTTATGACCCGGTGCTTGATATTTCCTTGTTTTTCCATACCTTTGTTTTCCATCTTTGCCTCCTCTTTTCTATGTAAACCCCTTTTCGGGGACATAAAATAGAAAAACCCCCAGCAAAGCTAGGGGCTAAAAATAAAAAAACCTTGAGGCAAACTCAAGGTTACTCGTCCCTTTCTGGCGGCCAGGCTGCCCTTTTAGGGGCCCTTTAGCTTTGCGTCCTCCGATTACTCGGAGTTTGCCTTTTTCAGTAAGTCAAATTGTCAATTTGTCACTTTTTCACTTTCCACTTTTGATATAACATATTTTTACACAAGTTTCAAGGTAAGAAAACTCAATGAAATCAATGATTTTTTGATTTAAGAACTTGCGGGTGAAAGGCAGGCTCTTAGGATAGGTCTATTACCTTAAAGCGCAGGCGCTTCTTCTGGGAAAGCCTGCGTTTATCTTCAAGGATTTTACGCTTCAGCCGCGCGGGTCGCTTTCTTAGCTGCCTTTTTATTTTTTCGGCTTCCGCCCTATCTCTGCGAATTTGTTTTAACCGGTATGCCTGGATTTTCCCGGCTAGTATTTTTCTTGCCATGTATCTATTGAGCGCCTGGGAACGTTCTTCCTGGCATTTAACTTCTATGCCGGTTGGAATGTGTTTTAAGTAAACACAGCTTGAAGTTTTATTTACAAATTGCCCGCCCGGGCCGCTTGCCCTTATAAATTTTTCAATAATATCTTCTTCGCGTATGCCAGCCTTAAGCAAGGGATTTTGCGGTTTTGAATCTCTTTTTGACATGAAATATTAAAATGCCTTAAGGTAAGGGTTAATTCCCCATCGCGCCCTTTAGCGCGTTTTTCATCATGTCTTCCACTGAGGGCAATGCGAATTTCTCATAGCCGGAAGGCACTTCAAATAAACTATCGGGCTGCGGCGCTACATTTATGTTTCTATACTCTACCTGCCAGCTTCCGTCTTCCGCAACGGTTTTAGCAGGAATTCCCGAATCAGGCAATATCCATGTGAAAATGGATTCGGTTTTGCCTGCGTTAGTATAAACTATACGGTATTTATCAACTGCTTTACCGTCTAACGTTTCTCTTCCTATTAGTTTTCTTTCGATTTCACCGGGCATTTTATCGCTTCCGGCAACAACATTATTTGGAGCCATAGGCACTTCCATATATTTTTTTTGGTCAGGCATAAGTACCCAGGCTATATTTTTATCGATACGCGCAATTGTAGTAACGCCGCTTGCCTCCATTCTGGCTTTTTGAGGAGCGTTATAAATCTTTCCGGAAATCTGCTGCCCCATAGTGCTTGAGCTAAAATCAGCGGAAAACTCTTGGGCGAAGATATTGCCGAAAAATCCTAGACAAAAAAACATAAAAATAAAAAGTGTTTTTCCTGTTTTACCCATAACTGCAAACCTCCTTAAGATAATATACTATTTTGTAAACAAAAAATACTGCGGAAATCAAATCCCCGCAACCATTAAGATTGCGGGGATAATTGCATCCTTAGAAATAAACAATGATAATCGAGAATAGTTAAATTATTTTTACAGCCTTTACCGGGCATATTCTTTCGCAACCCTTAAGCCCATCGCAACGATAATTGTCTTTGACTTTGCATTTCTTGCTTTTCGCATCAATAAAAAGAATCTTTACGGGGCATAATTTAACGCATTTAGCGCAGCCAATGCAAAGTTTTTCATCAATAATAACAGTGTTCACCGGAATCTATTTTTTATCCGTTTTCGGGCAAATTACTATATCGGAAGAATCCCCTCTTTCAATCATATCCATTATCGGATGCTTCATCATTGGTCCTTTCATATGCATTCCCGGACGCATTCCCGGGCATCTATCTTTTTTAGCTGTCTTATACACTCCGCCGGCAAAAACCAGGACTGTGGTAAGCCAGATAATCGCAACAATTATATAGCCGAAAATTTTTAGTGTCTGCGTTTTAACGTTTGTAAGCACAAGAAGAATAAAAAAGCTAAGGGACAACAAACCGATTATGGGAAAAAGTACAAATCCTATCGGACAAAAAGCTCTCACCATAACACCCTCCTTGATTATAGAAGCGAATTACTGCTATCATGTCGCGGATAAACCACTCGAAGTAAATCCGCCTAAAGCCAAACACTACGCTTCTGAATTTGTATTTTACCACTTTACTTGCTTTAAGCAATAATTACTACGTATGCAGTATTTCCTTTAAATCATTGTCCGGGGTAGTAATAGGCTTAATATTAAACTTCTCGACTAATACATTTAATACGCCTGGGCTTACAAAAGCAGGTAAAGTCGGGCCCAACCTTATGTTTTTGATGCCAAGAGAAAGAAGAGTAAGCAGAATGCACACAGCTTTTTGTTCATACCAGGAAAGAACCAGGGATAGAGGTAAATCATTAACGCTGCAATTAAAAGCATCTGCCAAAGCAACCGCTATTTTTATTGCGGAATAACTGTCATTGCACTGTCCGCAATCAAGGAGCCTTGGGAAAGGCCCGATTGAGCCTAAGCCTAATTTGTTAAAACGGAATTTTCCGCAGGCTAAAGTAAGTATTATGCAGTCGTTTGGCACTTTTTGCGCAAATTCAGTGTAATAATTTCTTCCAGGCTTGGCCCCATCACAGCCACCCACAAGAAAGAAATGCCTCACAGTTTTTGATTTAACTGCTGCAATTATCTTATCTGCCGCGCTTAAAACTGCGTTATGGCCAAAACCAACAGTTATTTCTTTTTCAACAATATCTTCCTTAAACCCTCCCAGTTCTTTTGCTTTTTGTATTACGCGGCTAAAATCCTTTTTCCCGGAAGATGCAACAATGTGCCCTGCATCAGGCCAGGCAACAAGCCCGGTAGTAAATATTCTATCTTTATAGGACAAGCGGGGCTCCTGAATACAATTTGTAGTCATAAGTATTGCCGCCGGTATATTGTCGAATTCTTTCTGCTGGTTTTGCCAGGCTCCTCCGAAGTGCCCCACAAGATGTTTATATTTTTTAAGCTCAGGGTATCCGTGGGCAGGAAGCATTTCTGAATGCGTGTAAATGTTTATTCCTTTATCTTTTGTTTGTTCAAGTAATTGTTTTAAATCATGAAGGTCATGGCCTGATACAATAATAGCCGGGCCTCTTTTAACGCCCAGCGTAACTTTCGTTGGCTCAGGATTGCCTAAATACTCAGTATGTGCGCTATCCAGCATTTCCAGGCAGCGTAAGTTTACTTTGCCGAATTCCATAATCAAAGATAGATAATCGTTTGCGTTCAATTCATCATTTACCAGGGAAGAAAGCCCTTTATGGAAAAAAGCATTTACTTCTTCGTCTGTTCTGCCCAAAATAGCAGCGTGGTTTGCATACGCAGCCATACCTTTTAGGCCATACAAAAGTATTTCGCGAAGGCTCTGCGTATCCGCGGAAATTGTGGCAGATATAACCTGCGTAAATTTGCCCTGCTCAATCAGTTTATCAATAGAATCCTGCGGTTTAAAATCTGCTGCTGCGGGAAGTTTTTCCGGAAAATCTTTGCCTTTGGTATTTTTATATCCCTGCAGAAATATTTTTTTTATTCTTTCCTTTGTTTCATATGCCTTATAAATTAATTCGGCTATTTTTTCGCCGGAGAAGTTTACATTGGTAACGGTAGTAAACAAGCCTTCTGCCACAAACATATCGGTGTCTTTATCTTTTATGTTCAGCCCGCGAGCTAAATTAGCGTAAACAGAAATACCTTTCAAAGCATAAACCAAAACATCCTGTAAAGTTGCCACATCCGGTTTTTTACCGCAAACCCCGCTTATGGTACATCCCTGCCCTTTTGCTGTTTGCTCGCACTGCCTGCAAAACATATTTTTCTCCTTTAAAGCTTTCAGATATCAGATTTCAGACATCAGCAAAAAAACTGACGGCTGACACCTGAAGACCGACAGCTGTTTTACACAATTTCTCCCTGTAAAGAAATCGTATAGTCCTTAATAATTATGTTTTTCCCGCTTTGGGTAACTCCTTGCTGCACAATGTTAACCAGGCCAAAACAGCAGGGCACTTCCATATGCACCAGAGTAATTGATTTTATGTTGTTATTTTTAAGAATCTGGGTTATCTTTTCAACGTATGCTTCATTTGAATCATCAAGCTTCGGGCAAAAAATTATAAGAATTTTTCCTTTGAGAAACTTATTATGAAAATTAGCATAGCTAAACGGCACACAATCCGCGGCGAAAAGTAAATCCGCTTCATTAAAGTAAGGGGCGTCAGGATTAAGTAAATGCAGTTGTATGGGCCATTGATTAAGCTCTGATTCAGCGGGATTCGTTATGCCGGGATTTTGAGCTTTAGTTTTTTTTCTAAAATCAGCCATCTTCATTCCGGGGCAGCCGCTGTGATGAGCGTGCTTCGTATTTTCTGGTTTCATTTCTATACCTTTTTCCTTAAGAAAACTGACTGCTTCGTTAAGATATTCCTTTTGATTGTGATTAGCCAAATGTTTAAGATGCGCGGCTATTACATCTTCGCCCTGTTTTATTATATTTTCCATAACTTTGCGCTCATCATATTCTGTAGCCTCGCGTTCTTCTATGGAAATTGCAGCCTGCGGGCATTTTCCAAGGCATGCACCCAGACCGTCACAAAACAAATCGCCTATGAGACGGGCTTTCTGATTTATAATTTGTATTGCCCCTTCCGGGCAATTAGGGATACAAAGCCCGCAGCCGTTACATTTTTCCTCATCAATTTTTATGATTTTTCTTTTTGCCATAGTCGCTTCGCTCCTGCACAGATTATCACAGATACAAAACAGATAATCGCAGATAAAATGATCTGCGGCCATCTGTGTCTTTGCTCCCCATCTGCGATCATCTGCGTGTCATACAAATGAAGCCAGATTAATTCCGCTTAGTTCATTTATCACATATTTTTCGATATTTCTTATTTTCTTCCTCAAAGGGCAATCGCCTGTATTGGGGCATTTCATTTTATGAAGAGTGCATTCATTTAAGGTAAGTTTTCCCTGAAATATTTTCATCAAATCCGTAAGGTATATATCTTTCGGCTGTTTTGCCAGGATAAACCCTCCGCCTATGCCTTTATACGAAATTAATATCTTTTCTTTATTTAAAACCTGAAGGATTTTTCGTAAAAATGGCTTTGGAATCTTCAGCCCCTCCACCAACTCAGGAACACAAACTTTCTTATTTTTCTTTTTAGCTATAAAGCATACAGCTCTTAATGCGTAATCCGTATCGCGGGTAATAAGTTTCATTTCTTTATTCCGTTACTTTAAAAAACAATAATTGGTTTTCTTTCTTTAAATAAGATTGCCGTGAGAATAGCAACATATCAAAGAAGCCAGCACCGCAGGCCTAAGCGCAGAGGGGTTTTCGGGAAGTGCTTCGCGGCTTGAGGCCTGCAGTGTAAAAAGGCAGTTTAAAGTCTTACCCAGGACAAAGTACGGCAACCTTCCTTGCAGTGGGTTACCGGCCTGATTAGCCAGCGTATATAAGTTCTTGCCATATGTCACCTCCTTTCTATATTTAAATGATACCATATTAGTATCATTTGTCAAGTAAAAAATTTACTTTTTTAAATAAGTTTGCACGGGTTTAGAAAACCAGGCTGGTTAAAAACTATATGCCGCAAACCCAAAGGCCGGCAGAAAGCCTGAACCTTAGAAATTCTCGGCTAATACCTCATAAAATGCCTGCGGGTGCTTACAGGCAGGGCACTGGTTTGGCGCCTTGTCTGACTCAACAACATATCCGCAGTTTATACAGTGCCATTTTACGGTTTTTTTCTTTTTAAAAACTTCGCCGCCGGCGATATTGTTTAGTAATTTTCTATAACGGGTTTCGTGGAACATCTCCACTTTTGAAATCTGTTCAAATGAATTGGCAATTTCGGTAAAACCCTCCGCCTTTGCTGTTTTTGCAAAATCAGAATAAAGTGTGGTCCATTCAAGGTTCTCCCCTGCTGCTGCTGCTTCAAGATTGGATTTTGTATCTTTTATCATTCCTGCGGGGTAGCTCGCTGTAATTTCCACATCCGAGCCTTCCAAATATTTAAAAAATACCTTAGCGTGTTCCTTTTCATTTTCGGCAGTTTCGGTAAAGATATTCGCAATCTGTTCAAGCCCTTCCTTTCTGGCTGCGCTTGCAAAATATGTATAGCGGTTCCTTGCCTGAGATTCTCCGGCAAAAGATGCCAGTAAATTTTTTTCGGTCTTGCTTCCTTTTATCGATTTAGACATATAAATCCTCCGGCTAAATTAATTATTTCTTTAAATACGCCTTTATTATTTTTATTTCCTTAACCGGCTTATCAGCTGAATCGGTTTCTGCATTTTCTATAGCCTCAACTACATCATATCCAGATGTAACCTCGCCGAAAATTGTATGTTTCATATTAAGCCAGGAAGTTGCTGCGGTTGTAATAAAAAACTGGCTGCCGTTGGTATTTGGGCCTGCGTTAGCCATGGCAAGCAAACCCGGTTTATCGAATTTAACGCTTGGGGACACTTCGTCTTCAAAAGGCTTGCCCCAAACTGATTTACCGCCCATTCCTGTTCCGGTAGGGTCACCGCCTTGAATCATAAAATTTTTTATTACTCTGTGGAATATTATGCCGTTGTAATAACCGCTTTCTATAAGTTTTGTAAAATTTTCACAGGCCTTCGGAGCAACGTCCGGCATAAGCTTAATTTCGATATTTCCCTTATTTGTTTCTAAAACAACCGTCTGTTCCATAGAAAATGCCTCCTTGCAGAAACTGCCGATAAATAAACCAAGAACAAGTACAACAATTAATCTTTTCATTCTGACCTCCCCTAGAAACATATTGCCTTTGTAATTACGCTTTAAGCAGTAATTATTTATACCTTTTTTAAATAAAAAAGCAACTGAAATTTTTCATGCTTTTTTAAGAAATGAAAGCAATGCTTTCATTATATCAAGGGGCGTTGGCGGGCAGCCGGGAATGTGGAAGGCAACAGGAATTATATTTGCTACGCCTTTTTCTGTGTAATAGGCTTCTTTAAAAATTCCTCCATCAAAAGCGCAATCGCCCAGCGTAATTACAAATTTAGGCTCAGGCATTGCCTCATATGTTTTCTTTAAAGCAACAGCCATATTCTTAGACACAGGACCGGTAACCAGCAGGCAATCAGCGTGCCTGGGGGATGCGACAAAACTTACGCCGAACCTCTGTATATCATAAATAGGGTTGGTAGTTGAAATTATTTCCGATTCGCACGCTCCGCAGGAACCGGTATCAACCTCTCTTATGTGCAAAGACCTTGAGAATTTTTCCTGTATAATTTTTTTAAGCTCTGCGCCTGTTACTTCCAGCTCCTCGCTTAAGAAGCCTTCATCAAGCGGCTTTGTCACTATTCCTTTTAAAATTCTGTTTTTAATTATTCGCATATTTTAAAGCCTTCGGCTTTCAGTTATCAGTCGTCAGCTGCTGACAGCTTAACCTTCCGCCTGATAGTTTTTATAAATCATTTCCTGAGTAAGATAAATCAAAACTTTTGTTGCAAAGCGGAAAATCAGGAATGATGTCGCCTAAAACGCAAAAAGCCAGGGCCTGCCAGTTAAGAAACGACGGGTCTGTGATTTTACACCTTTCAATTAAACCTTCTTTATTAATTTTAACCCAATAGGTAAGCGTTCCCCGCCAGGCTTCAGTGAAACCCAGAGCAAATCCTTCCTTTATATTATAGCTATTCTGCGCTGCTGCCTGGGGCGTAATCCTGTCCAAAAACCTGTAAATAAGCTTTATTGATTCTTCGAATTCGGCTAAACGCACATTAAGCCTCGCCAGACAATCACCTGTTTCCTGTTTTATAAGGTTAAACTCAGCTTTTGCGTATATTCCCGGAAAGTCTTTTCTTAAATCAACTGCTATGCCGCTTGCGCGAGCTGCGAGCCCGGTTGCCCCCAAATCTTCGGCAGTTTTTTTCTTCAATACACCGGTTCCGTCAACTCTGTCCATAAAAGAAACACTCGACAGTAATATCTCTTTTATCTCCTTAAAATCCTTGTAAATTTTCTTTAATGACTCGCGCAAAGCCTGCGTTTTATCTTTATCCCAGTTAATTGTAATTGCGCCTATCGAGTTTACGTTCTTAAGATAACGGCTTGATGTAACTTTTTCGTTTAACTGTAATATATTTTCTTTAACTATCGAAGCGAAGGCTGCCGGGAAACTAAAACCGACATCAACGGCAATTCCTCCTATATCATTTATATGGTTATACATTCTTTCCAGTTCCAAAAATACTGCCCGAAGCATACGGGTATTTTCTGATACTTCAATGCCAGCTATTTTCTCAATCGCACAGGAATACGAAAGGCTGTTGGCAAAACTTGCGTCACCGCTAGAGCATTCACTGATTCGTAATGCTTCAGAAACGTTTTTCCCCTCAAAAAGTTTCTCTATCCCCCTATGCGTAAACCCCAGCCTTATTTCCAAATTTATGATTGGCTCGCCGGCGCAGCTTATGCGAAAATGCCCGGGCCCGATTATTCCCGCATGCACAGGCCCCACAGGGACTTCAAAAATACCTTCGCCTTCAACCTTATTAAAAACATAATCCTCTGTTTTGCCGGCAGCTTCAGGCTTATTAAAATCTTTTTTCAAAGGGTATGCTCCCTTAGGCCAAACTTCACTATGCAGGCGAAGCGGCCTTGTGTCGGGGTTACCTACCGGCTCTATGCCGAACATTTCTTTTATCTCACGTTCAAACAAGCTTGCGGAATAAATTTCTTTTGCGAGAGAATTAAACTTCGGGTTATCCTGGGGTATTTCTGCTACCACAAAAAACCATTTTTTGTATTTAGCGCTCATAAACGAGCAGTAAATTTCAAATATTCCTTTCTCTTTTCGCGCATCAAGCGCAAACAAAGAAGCAATTGGAACGTTGAGCAGTTTATGCAAGGCTAAACAAATATTTTTGAAATCATCGAGCCTCACCTTAAGGTAGATTTCATCATCACGTAATAAAAACAGCGAATACTCTATGCCAAGCTTTTCGTTTATTTCTTTTAATATTATTTTATAATCCATAATTGCCTTTTAGTATTTCCAGTGAAGCCAGAATTATCTTGTTAAGAAATACCGGAATCTTAAATCCAACCATGCATATAAAAACGAGTAAAAATAAAAAGGAAAGTTTAGTGCCTAATGTTTCGCTGCCTTTTTTAAGCTCCTGCGGTTTTTTGCCGAACAAAATCCTGCTTAAATGATATACAATTGCTCCGAATATTACGGTAAGCAAGGCGATGAGCAGCGCGCAAATAAAATACCTGCCCTGGGTAAACCCAGAAATAAGGATCAGTAATTCGCTAAAAAATATTGAAAATGGCGGCATGCCGGAAATTGCAAACATACCCAGAATAAGCATAACACCGCAAAATGGCATTGCGCTCAAAACGCCTTTTATTACGTTTAAATTATCTTTTTTATATTTCTTAACCACCCGCGCGGCTCCAAAGAACATAAATGATTTGGTTACTGCGTGATTAAAGATATGTAAAAGCGCTCCATATAAACCAAGCCCGCCAAGGCCTAGGCCTGTTACGATAACGCCGACATGCTCTATGCTGCTATAAGCAAGAAGGCGTTTTATGCGTTTTTGAACCAGGATAAATCCGCAGGAAATAACCAAAGAAATTATTCCAAACAGAATAAAAAGATTTGACGTGTAAGCTATCCCCACACAATTATTTGTTATTACCATAAAGCGAAGTATCGCGTAAATTGCAGTTTTAAGCAAAACCCCGCTAAGCATGGCGCTTACAGGCGAAATTGCCTGGCTGTGCGCGTCAGGAAGCCAGGTATGCATTGGGGCAAGGCCTGCCTTTGTGCCGTAGCCTACCAAAATAAATAAAAAAGCAATCTTAACTGTATTTGCGTCCAGGATTTTTGAGAACGGAACTATTTGCTGCCAGTTAAGCGTCTTAGCCAGGCCTGCGCGGGAAACGGCATAATAAAATATTATTGTCCCAAGCAGCGCAAAAATAATTCCAACCGAACAGATGATAATATATTTCCAAGCAGCTTCCACGGAAGTTTTATTGTTGTAAAAACCAACCAAAAAAGTGGATGCCAGAGTCGTAAGCTCAATCCCGACCCAGACCATGCCCAGATTAGCTACCATTGGAACCAAAAGCATTGAAAAAGAAAAAAAGTTAAAAAGCGCGTAATAAAGCCTGGCTTTGTTTTCCGATATGATACCGCCGGAGGTGTCCTTGTTAATATAATCTATCGAAAACAAAGAAGCAGCAAAAGTAACAATAGTTATAACAAAGATAAAAAATACGCTGAGCGCATCAATGTAAAACAAATTAAAAAGACTTAGGGGCAGTTTGGAGGTAATTGCGAAATAAAAGGCAGCCGCCATCACACTTAAGTGCCCTATTGCATTTATCCGGCCAAGCGCTTTCAAGCTTTTTGCAAAAAAAGAGATTGCGGAAAGCATAATAGGAACCGCCAAGATATAGAATAGAATCATAGATTTAACCCCTGAGATTGCTTAATTTATTTACGTCTATATGGGTAAACAGCGCGTTTATTTTGTAGACAAAAATTCCAAGAATTATCACGCTTATAAAAACATCCAGAAATATTGACATCTCAACCAGGAACGGCATGCCTTTGCACATTGTAACTGCAAGAAGAAACAGGCCGTTTTCCATAACCAGAAGCCCTATAATCTGGGTAATGGCTTTAAGCCTAAAAATCATTATAAAAAGGCCTGTGAGAACAATGCAAAGGGTGAGTGCGAAAGTAGCGCTTTGCATTTTATCCGTAAAAGTCATAACCTTAAACGTAAACAGGTATGAAAGATAAGTTAATATAAGCACAACAAAAATTGAAAGCTGCGGATTTAAAAAAAGGCCTAAATTTTCATTTACCTGTATTTTCCTGCTGATACCTGAAAGAAAATTTGGTATCAGAATTACTTTAAGCAGTAAAATTAAAACCGCAACCACATAAACGGCTGCTTCTTTTTCGTGAAAAGCAAAACTTGCGGTAATTAAAAATAAAAGCAGCGATTGCAGCCTAAAGCCTGCGACTAAGGCAGGAAGGCGCTTTACGATAACCATATAATAGGTAACGAGAAGGATTAAAATAAAAAAAATATAATTATGCATTTATACTCCAAGAGCGGCCATTATAATTGCAATTAATGCAAGAACAAAAGAAAAAGAGAAGAAATCTATTGCCCTGAAAAGCCGCATTTTTGCCAAATTAACTTCGATGAAAGAAACAAGAACGCATAACACAAAAAGCTTAGCCAAATAGCCGGCAAATACGGTAAAATTATTCACCAACCCGCAAGATAAAAATGCCGGCAGCAATATTGTTCCCATCAAGGAAAAAAATACAACCTGCTTTATATAGGAAGCAAGCTCAATCAAGGCAAGGCTTTTCCCTGAATATTCCAGCACCATGGCCTCATGAATCATTGTAAGCTCTAAGTGCGTTTCCTGGTTGTCAATTGGGATACGCGAGGTTTCCGCCAATATGACCATAAAAAGGGAAACTGCCGCAATTATGGTTGAAAACTTAATTGCATACAAAGAATTAATTGCCGAAAGATTGGTTGTGCCAAGGTTAAGCGAGATGGCGAATATTGACAATATCGCAGCCGGCTCTGCAAAGCTTGATATAAACATTTCGCGTGAAGAGCCCATTCCTCCAAACGAGCTTCCCGTATCAAGCGCGCTAAGCGCCAAAAAGAATCTGCCTAAAGAAAACAAAAACACAAGCAAAAGCAAATCCCCCGCTTTATAGCCTGATATAAAAGCAGGAACCATAAAGGCGGCCGTAATGGTTGAAGCAAGCACTATAAAAGGGGTTGCCCTGAATATCCAGGAAGCTGTTTCGGAAATCACTTCTTCTTTCGCAAAAAGCTTTGCAATATTGTAGTAGGGCTGGAATATGCTTGCGCCGCACCTGAACCTTAAATTGTTTTTTATCTTGGCAATTACTCCGGAAACTAGCGGAGCAATTGCCGCAAATATAATTACCTGTAAAATGCTTAAAGTTACTTTTGTCATTATATCTACCGTTATTAACCCCACACTAACATTTTTCCTGCGCCAACAGGCTTGGAAAAATGTTGTGCTCATTAAAATTTTTTCATAAACATAATCAAGGCTATGATGGTTACAAAAATATATGAAATATACAAATGAATACTGCCAGGCTGCAGCCTCCTCATAAGCCGCGCAATACCAAGAATAATGCCTAATAAAGGCGCATAAATATATTTTCCGAATACGGGCGTTGTAAATGTCTCATACTTGAAAGTTTTCACATGATAAAAAGACTCTCTGATTTTTTCTGTCTTTTTGTATGGCAATAAAAAGAAACTAAAAGCAATCCTGAAAGGCTTTGAAAACGCGGTTGCGCTGTACTCGTTACGCGGGTTAAGCTTATAATACCCGCAATCCCAGGTGTTATATTTTTTCGCCTGTAACTTTCCTGCGAAAATAAAAATTAAAACAACGGCAACAATAAAGGCTATAAGCATAAACGCAACCAAAGGCAGCGAAACAAGAGCATTGTTGCCAGCTGCAAGCGTCAAATTATTAGGGCTGAAATTTACATCCAAAGCTTTAAGCCCTAAAGCGCTTTTCGAAATTAAAAGCAGGTTTTTAAAAATAATTGCGGAGAAAAGCCCGAATACGAAAGTAAGGATGCTTAAAATGCACATGCTTAGTTTCATGGAAAAAGAAACTTCACGCGCCTCTTTTGCTTTATTGCCTCGAGGCTGCGCCAAGAAAGTTACCCCAAATGCTTTAACAAAACATGCTGCAGCTAGCCCGCTTGTTAAAGCTAAAGCCACCGCGCATAAGCTTAAAAAAACCTTAATGCCGCTGGTTGAAACAAGTGCGCCCTGGAAAAATGCCTGTAAGGTAAGCCATTCACTGACAAATCCGTTTAAGGGAGGTATGGCCGATATGGCCATAGCGCCTACAAGAAAAGCCGCTGACGTATAAGGCATCTTCTTGATAAGGCCGCCCAGCTTTTCTATGTTGCGCGTTCCTGTTGCTTTATAAACGCTGCCCGCGCATAAAAATAACAGCCCTTTAAAAATTGCGTGGTTAATCAGATGATACAGGCCTGCCGCCAATGAAAAAACTGCCAAAACAGGAAGATTAATTTTTAAGAAAACCATGGAAGCGCCCAAACCTAGCAGAATTATTCCGATATTTTCTACGCTGTGGTAAGCAAGTAATTTTTTTAAATCGTGCTCCATAAGCGCATAAATTACTCCAACCACACAAGAAATCGCGGCAAGGACTAATACCAAATTGCCCCACCACAAAGAACCAACGCCTAATATAAAAATAACAAATCTGATTATTCCATAAATTGCGGTTTTAATCATCACGCCGGACATAAGGCTTGAAACATGGCTTGGCGCCTGCGGATGCGCCTGGGGCAACCATATATGCAAAGGCACAATGCCTGCTTTTGTTCCGAAGCCTATGAGTAAGAATACAAAAACCAGCGTTTTTGCGGTTGGCGAAAGTGTGCCAGAAGCTGCTTTTAAAACGCTGAAATCAAAAGAACCGGCGTGTTTATATAAAATTAAAAAGGCAAGCATGATAAAAGCCGTTCCTATATGAGTCATTACAACATAAGTGGTACCGGCAGATTGCGACTTTTCGCTTTTTTCATCAAAGACAACCAGAAAATATGAAACAAGCGACATCAGCTCCCAGCAGATAAGAAAAACTAAAGCATTATCCACTGCTACAACAAGAAGCATAGAAACAACGAATAGAATAAAAAGAAACCAGTTGTAAAGTATTTTTCCTTTTGAAAAATGGCCTTTTAGATAGCCCAGGGAATAAATGCCTGAAGGAATAGAAATAAGCAGTATAGTTGCCAGAAAAAACAAAGAAAGCCCGTCATGCAAGAACCCTAAATGCAGATTGAAAATGTTTGCCATTTTTATGGATTATATGTTAAAAGCCGTGCGTATGAGGCTTTTTGCGGTCCAATAAAAAAATTGAAATATTGTATACCTTGGGGTTAATATGTCAAGGTGAATTTAGCAGTTAGAATTCATAGGCCACACTAAGCTTATACCACCTTTTCGTGCCATCTATATCCTTTAATTCTTCGTAGCTTTTATTAAAGATGTTTACGCCCTCCAGCGCGATAGTAAAATCGCGTAGTTTTTTCTCGAATTTTAAATCAAAAGTCACGTATTTTCTTCTGTCCACAGGGTTTGCAAAATTGCTGATAAGATTCGCCTGGTATCCCTTGTAATTAAAGCCGAGGCTGGTGATTACTTTGTGGCGGTCATAATCAAACACATATTTTGATAACGGATAGGGGCTTTCTTTATTTAAGGTAAGATAAGTATATCCTACGGAAATTTTTTCAAGTATGCAGTCTTTGAATTTAAGCTCCGGGGTAATATCAATACCGTAGGCTTTAACATTGCCCACATTCTGCGCCTGCCATACGTCTGATGGGCTATTTCTTACCCAGTCGATTGTATCGTATTGGTCTCTAAAAAATACACCTGAAGAAATTCCGAAAAATTCTTTGGGAAAGAAATCAAATCCCAGGTCAAAATTATTTGAACGCTGTATTCCAAGGTTAGGATTACCCCTGTTTGCGGCATCGGAATAATAAAGCTCTGTAAATGAAGGTGCGCGCCAGAGCCTGTCATAAGAAAACCTTAATTTTAGATTGTCCTTAAGCAGGTACCCCAAACCAACGTGTCCGTTTTCAAGATAGCTCCATTTGTAATAGTAGTCAGTTCCGGCAGAAAAGCTGTATAACAATTTACCTGCCTGCTTTTCATGCAACCCGGCAAGAAAGCCTTTTCTCTGGCGGGTATGCTTGCCTAGATTGGTGCTGTCTATTTTTTCTTCTTCAATATTAAGATTAGTAAACAAATCATTGTAGAAATCAAATTCTTCCTTAAGGCCGTAAACATAAGTTTTATGAATATTTGTTGAAAAGGAAGGGTTTGTGCGGTCCAAAATGAATTTATCGCCGTGCCTTCTAAAATAAGCTGTATTGTTCAGCTTAAAAATCCCCTCATCCATTCCAAGCCTTGCCAGGAAAAACCTCTGGTTTACGTGTTCCTCTTCCTGCCGGAAACGCGAAGAATAAAAGCTGTCTGCGCCGAAATCTCTTTTAGTCGAACCGAAGAGAAATTCTAAGTCCCGGCTATCCAGATTTAAAAGTGAGTGATATGAAAAATTATATATTTCAAAATCAGTATCCTGGCGCGAGCCTTTTGATACTTTATGTTCTACTGAAAGCCTGTTTTTGGTTCCTAAAATCGGAAAATTTACCGACATTAAATTTTCCCATAGGGCATATTGGCCGAAGGAACTTTTTAAAAGCATGCCTTTTTCTTTGGGCTGTTTAAGTTTAAAATCTACCTTCTGCGAATTTTTATATATATCAATTTCTTCGAGGTCAGCGCTTGTTAAGGGAATTTCCAGGGTAAAATGGCCTGTTTGAGGATCGTTTATCTTAACTCCGTTAAGCGTTACATAAGCATCTTCGAACACGCTGCCGCGTATTGATAAATCCTGCTGTATGCCGAAAGGGGACCGTTCTTTAAGGTTTGTGCTTGATGAATAGTCAAGAAGCTCTTCAAGCGAAGAAAAAGGCAGGTTTTTGATATCATCCTCGGAAACATTGTCTATGCTTGCAGTTCGATCCTTCAGATAGTTCCTGGAAACCGTAATAGGTTCAAGCGTGATGGTTTCGCAGTAGCCATACAGGGGACATAAAAAAACTAACGCTAGAATGATTAATCTTTTCATCAGCCAAACATTAACCCGAAAAATTCTTTCTAAAAAGTATTTTTCGCCTGTGGCAGCCCTAATTTTACAAAGGAAGCAATTTACCGATATTAAAATAAAAACTGCTTTCATAAGCGATATCCGCCATTAATTATTCTCAGTAAAATTAGGGCTGGGTTAACCCAGCCCTTTCTCTATACAAATAAAAACGCATCTTACGGAAAAGAAAGGGCTACCCTTTGGGCAAAAGATGCATTTTTAAAATGCATCTTTTGGGTTAAACTCTAAATTGTTTTAGTTTGTTTTCATTTATTGCGCAAGCAGAAACTGTTTCTTTTTCTTCTTGCGGAAATATCCTTATTGTAATTTTTACGGCTTCGTTGTTTTTAGAAGTGTAACCTGCGATTATCTGGCTGGCAATTATTTTTACGTTACAATCAGCAACGCCCTTGCCAACTGCAGTTGGGCCAGCCAACTCCAGCGGTTCAATAATAATATCTCCGCAAACAGCCGATTTTAAAATTTCATCGTTTTCCTTTTCGTTTCTCCCTACAACTAATTTAAAAGATTCATTTAATCTGAAATGCCTTCCGATTTTAAGCAATTCTAAATTTTCCGGAATGCACTCATTATGCCTTAGAAGATCCTTAACCCTGCCGCAAAACGAAGGAATTGTAAGCAGGCATCCTCCTGCAGGCCAGGCAAATTCTTTTATACCTAAACTCTCGGCAAGTTTAAACTGGGGGTTTCTTGAACGCCCGTTAAAACCAAACAACGCTTCGCGGTTTACCCATTTTTCCCGTTCAGGTAAAGTAGGCTCTAATAATTTTGCTGATAGCGGCCTTAAAAGCAAATCTTCTAATCCTGAATTTTTTTCAATTAACCTTAAGGTTTCTTTGTGCTGCGATTTTGGCCTTTGCGCTATTACTTCACCGGTTGCGACGAAAGAAGCGCCCAATTCTTCCATCAGCTCTTTTGCGCAGCTTAGCATCAAAATTTTACAGTCAATACAAGGGTTCAAATTCTTGCCATAGCCAAACCTGGGATTTTTTAAAATTTCCGCATAATCGTTGCCGAGATAGATAACTTTTAGTTTGCCGCCGAGTTCTGCTACTTTTTTGCGTAAGATTTCTTCTTTATTTTTGTCAAAATTAGAAAGCGGCGTTACAAAGTGCAGAGCAATTACCTCTATCCCCTCGCGCACCATAAGTTTTATGACGAGTGAACTATCCAATCCGCCCGAGAAAAGCGCCAATGCTTTCACCCCGCCCTTCCTACTCTCATCCACAACTATTGTTTTTGCCATAATACTTGTTTCCTTATAATAAGAATTGTTACGCCTTCATAATTAGCTATACTATGTCCTGGAAGGGCGGGGTTCATGTATTTAAATATTGTAGACAGGAATATTTTGTTCTTTACCTTGCATTTCTATTAAATCTTCAAGAGTGATACCGGAAAGCGTTTCGGATATGGAATCTTTCAATTTAATCCAGACATGTTTTGCCGCACAACTGTGGCTTCGTTTACATTTATAAGAGTTTTCCGAACAATCGACAATTGCCGGCTGTCCTTCCAAGGCCTCGACTATTTCTTTTATGTTTATATCTTTAGGTGGCCTTGCAAGCATATATCCGCCATGCGCTCCCCTGTTTGCAAGTATCAAATTATTTGCTTTAAGCGGAATGACAATCTGGCTTAGATACTTTTCGGATATTTCTTCTTCCTTGGCAATATTTTTTAAAAAAGTGGCCCCGCGCGCATAGTTAAATGCAAGCGCGATCATTAGCCTCACCCCATACCTTGTTCTCTTAGATATGCGCATATGTTATAAAATCTTATTCACTACTAATACTATTGAATTGCTAGTGATTATATAACAAGAATAGCCCCTGTCAATGAAATATATTTATTATTGCTAAGAAAGGCTAGTTTTTATTTTTAGTAAGATCTATCAGCTCTTCCAGCTGTTTCGAAATCTTTTTGAGCAGCTCTATTTGTTCTTTTTGAGAACGTTCCTGTTTTTCTTGGATTTGCTTTGCTTCGTTCGCTAGTTTAGCCATATCCCCGAGTTTACCCAAATCAAACATGCTTTCCTCCTTAAATGAGTAGACGATTTACGGCAGCGAAACGAACGTGAATCGTAGGCGTAGCCGTCTACGAATTGAACCCAGCACTTATTTTTGTAACAACATTATACCCGTACATGAAAGAATTATACCCCAAAGACTCTTTAAATTTACTTCAAACATAATTTCAAAAATAAGTGCTGGGTAAATTCGGCTACGCAAATTTTCTGTGCGTGATCCGCTTAAAAATTTGCTGCCTCATTTATTTAAAAGTAATTTCAATATTTTTTTCCTTAAGAAAATCAAACAACCTGTTCATCTCTTTTTCTTTGCCTTCGAATGAGACAATTGCCCAGCCCATTTCAGTCGAGAAAGAAGCTTCAATTATTCTCACTGTTAAATTGAAATTTTTTATGATGTAGCAAAAGAACGGTTCATCTTTGTATTCTAGCGGGATGTTAAGCTCAACTTCTTTAATCATGGCTACCTCCCTTTTCAATGAGCACGCGATTTTTGAAGCGATAGCGCACAAAAATCACAGTGCGAATTTCATATTACCATATTTTTAAAGTTTTTGAATTTTTCTTTTGGGAGGTTAAAGTAGCCTATTTTAAGGCGGGGGAATTCTTTGCTCAAAACATTCATAAGAGCAGTGACGCCCCTCGGTGAAAAATCCTTACTTTTTAATACTTCAAAATAAAAATCAGGATCTATATTTAGATTGCGCATCTGAAGCATATCCACGCCTGTGTTTTTTATAAACTTAAGCAATGCTTTTATCTCTTCTTTTGAGTCGGAAAATCCAGGGAATATGAATAAATTTACCGAAACAAACTTTCCGTGCTTTTTGGCTATTTCAATCGACTTTAAAACATCCTTGAATTTATAACTTAGGGGCCGGAAATAAAGATTATAAAATTTTTCCTGGGGGCTGCTTAAGCTTATACGGAAAGAATCAATGCCTGCATTGCAGAGCAAATCTATTTTTTTAGGGAGACTTGCATTTGTATTCATATTTATTGTGCCGCAAGCTGTGTTTTTTCTCACTTTACTTACAGCTTCTGCTATGGTATCTGCGTAAAGCAAGGGTTCTCCTTCGCAGCCCTGGCCGAAACTGACTATTGCTTCGCTTGCTGTTATAAGATGGCTATGCATTACTTCGTAAAGCTCCAGAGCGCTTGGTTTAAAATTAATTCTGTTGTGGGACGCTTCACAATCTGATTCCTGGTAGGAAAGGCACCCTATGCAGCGGGCATTACAGATACGCGAAGTAGGAACTGGCGCTTCCCATCTTTTCAAAAAAAAGTTCTTCGCGGCAAGGCAATTATAATTTAAGGCGCAGTTTGATAAATGCCTTATAAGCCTGTTTTGCGGATAACTTCTTAAAAATTCTTTGACCTGCTTTTTTATGACGTTACTGTCGTAAAAATGCGGGCTTTGGCGGATTCTCCGGTCTATTCTTGTTGCAGCAACGTGCACGCTGCTGCCAATTGCGCCGCAGGCAGTATATGCCCACAAGGGAAGCCTTCCTTCGCCAGATTTTACAATCGCAGGGTTATAAAGCCTAAGATACGCCGGAATAACAAACGCCGCGACCGCAAATACCTGATTTCCTTCAAACTCAAAAAGCGGCGTGAACCTTCCGGTTTCTTCGTTAAAACCGACCGGGGCGCGGTTTGGAAGATAAAACAATGAGCTTCCTTTGGGCATTTTTATTAAGTCACTTTTTTGGGGCTTTTTAAAAAGATTAAGACTTGAAACAGCCATTTTAAGGAAAGGATGCCTGTGGATTTTTCCTTTTTTATCTGAAAAAAGAAGGTAAGGAAGGCTCATTTATAAATTAAAATTCAAAATGCAAAAATCAAAACTACAAACCAAAACGTAAAATTTTTAATTTTTATATGTCATTTTAGATTTTGATTTTTGATATTTTATTTTTCAACATAGGCCTTTAGCCTTAAAGTGATAACCCTGTTAGCCTTATCCAGAAGTTTAACCTCTGCTATTGCCTGGCCTTTGTATTCGGCCGGGTTAAATTCAACCTCAACCAGCGAAGAGTTTTTTTGTTTTGTTACATTTACTTCAACGCAATCGCACATACTTACGGCACTATTAATTTCCTCTTTGATTTCGTAAGTTTTTTTGAATATCTTTTTGGGAGAAATTACCCCTATATCATATTCGAGGAGCTGGCCATTATCCTCTGCGTGCGCCAGGAAACAAGAATTAACAAAACAAAGTAATATAAAAATTTTTAACTTATCCATAGAATCACAAGCCCTAAAAGCAGAAACAATAAAAACATTAAAAATTTTATTCCTGCCATATTATCTTTTAAAAAATTATTGAACTTCTGGGAACTAAAGCCCAAAAGCGATAACACAAAAATAACTACAAGCGGAAATATAAACATAAGATTATAGACAATAAGATAGCTGAAGGCGATTGCGCGCATGTTTGTATTCTTTAAGATAAGCACAATTGTAGGTAAATACACCTGCCCCGTGCAAGCACCCTCAAGTAAAGAAACAAAAAAACCAACTACAAAAGCGCTGGCTATAAGGCTGAACACTCCTTCATCCTGTTTTTTGCGCAAATGCATGCCTATTATTTCGTTGATACGCTTTTTGAAAAAATGCGGCAACTGCAAAATCAATCCATCTGTCTGTTTTGTTCTTTTAAATTTAAAAAAATCATAAAGCGCGAGTGCTGATAAAATAAAACAAAATGCGGCTATAAAATAATAGAAAATTTTTATAATCGAATAGAAGTTAGTCAAAGAATAAAGGAAATTAAAAAACCCAAGGCCTATGAGAAGATACGTCAGAAACACTGCGAAACAGTAAGAAGTGCCGACATAAATTATTTCTCTCTTTCTGTAGCCATACACAGCAAGAAAAGAAACAAAGAAAACAATTACCGCAAAAGCGCATGGGTTTATGCCGTCTATAAGACCGCTGATGATTACCGTAAATATGGAAATCTTTTTAAATATCTGAAGAATATCCACCTTCAAAAAGCCCAGAGGCCCGGCTTTGGCCGCTAATTCCTGGTCTATTGAACCGACCAGTTTATTTTTTATCTCCTCTTTTCCTATTAATAATTGATTTCCGACAAGAATGGACGGCACGTGTCCGTCTTCATTCCTCAGCCGCACGCTTAAAGTTACCAGCCTCATGAGGTTGGCGGAATTATTTGAAGTCTCAAGCTCCTCCCATGTTATTTTATTTTTATATTTTTCTTTTACCGGCGGAAGAAATTCTTTCTCCATCTCCATGCAAATTTTGCAATGGACGGAATAAAAAACAATTACCGCAAGCTTAGCTTCTTCCTTGGGGGAAGTTGGAACAGCCTCATTCGCCGTGCTTACCTTTTTACTTGTTACTGATTCTTTTTCGGGATAAACGCAGAATGGCACAACTATCAAGGCTAAAATCAATAATATGCGTTTCATAAGAATAGATTATACCAAGCATATTGTAAAAATCTATAAGTAAATTTATAATGAAAAATACCTAATTTATTGTAGAATATATTGCTATGAACCCCGCCCTTCCTAATTGAATATCTGCCGTAAAATGTATGGAAAATTTAACAGGAAGGCCGGCTTAATGTAGTATAATAAATCATATTATTCGTGCAACAAAAAATGATATCCACAAAAAACAATACAAGGAAGGGCGGGGTGAAAATCTATCTTGCCAAACACTGCGGCTTCTGTTTAGGGGTAAAACGTGCTATCAAAATAGCTAAAGAAGCAGCTGTCAAATATAGAAATGTCTATATAAAAGGCGAACTGGTGCATAATGAAGGCGTATGCAGAGACGTAGAAAAATCCGGAGTAAAAAGGGTGGATTCTCTTTGCAGGCTGCCCGCCGGTTCAAATGTAATCATAAAAGCGCACGGCGAGCCTCTTCTAACTTACGAAAAACTTAAGACCATGGGCCTAAGTATCGTAGATGCAACCTGCCCTATGGTAAAAGACATACATAAAAAAGCCCAGGAACTTGAAAAAAAAGGGTATCAGGTTATCATAATAGGCGATAGAAACCACGAGGAAACAAAAGGAATACTGGGCAACATAAAAAATGGCATTATTCTGGAGAACAAAGATGAAATTGATAAATTCAAAGAAAGTATCAAAAACAAAATAGGCGTGCTTTGCCAATCAACACAGACGCTTGCTAATGTAGCGGCGGTTGTGCACAAGCTCGCAAAGCATACGGAAGAGCTTTTGTTTATAAATACGATATGCAACCCCACCCGCCTTCGCCAGAAAGAGATAGAAGAATTATCTTCCATGTGCAACGCGGTATTGATTATCGGCTCAAAGAAAAGCGCAAATACAAAAAGGCTTTATGAGGCAGCGAAAAAAATAAATAAAAACTCGTTCTGGATAACATCAGAAAAAATAAACAAAAATAGTTTTCGCAGATTTAAATCAATAGGCATAATAGGAGGGGCTTCCACCCCGGTTGAAGTTTTACAAGCGATAGCAGGGAGATTAAATGATTTATAAATTTAAAGACGCAAACGGCACGTTTACGGTAGAAAATCCGCAGAAATACAACCTTTACTTTCCTCTGACAAACGCAAAAGGCACAATCCTAAGCTCTATAAGCCCCAACCTTGCCGGAGATATTAAAGAAGATAACGATCATTTTTTAATACAACCAACAAGCGTCGAAGACATAAGAAATAATTTATTGTGCCGCAGGGAATTTTTCATAAAAACCAATGAAGAAACCGTAAGATGCTCTTATCCCTATAAAGATATTGCTGAATACGGGCTGCTTTATCAAAAAATCATAAAAGAAACAGAAAATCTGCATATAGAAATTCTTAATTTCATTCCTCAAGATTTAAAAGTTGAGGTAATGCAGATAAATATCGTAAACACATCAAAAAAAGAATTAAATATAACTCCTACATCATTTATCCCCATATTTGCAAGAGCAGAAAAAAATTTGCGCGACCACAGACACGTAACTTCTCTGCTTAACAGGATTGAGCTGGATAAATACGGAATATTGGTGAAGCCTGCGATGATTTTCGATGAACGCGGGCATAAAGTTAATAAGGAAATATATTTTGTTTTGGGCTATGAAGGAGAAAAAATTGCGCCCGAAGGGCAATTCCCTACGTTGGATTATTTTTTCCAGGAAGGAAATTCGATAAACCCCGGGGCGATAGAAAAAAATATAAAGCCGGCAACTGGAAAAAAAGCGGAATTTGACGGAAAAGAAGCATGCGCTGCTTTAAGATTCAAAGAAAGGATTCTTGGGCCCGGTCAGGAAGCAAAGTTTTTCTTCATTATGGGTATCAGCGAAAACATTAAAGATATACGTAATACTTTCTCAAAATTGGATTCACCGCAAAAAATAAAAAATGCTTTTGAAGGTACTAAGGATTACTGGTTTAAGTACCTTTTAAGCTTAAACTTTGATTTTAAAGATGCCGGCTATAATAACTGGCTCATTTGGGTTAAGCTGCAGCCGACGTTAAGAAAACTTTTCGGCTGCTCGTATCTGCCCCATTTTGATTATGGAAAAGGCGGGCGCGGCTGGCGCGACCTTTGGCAGGATGCGCTGGCGCTGCTTTTAACTGAGAACTCAAAAGCCAGAGAGCTTATTTTACATAATTTCAAGGGCGTACGCATTGACGGCTCAAACGCAACAGTCATAACAAGTAAAGGCGAATTTATTCCCGACAGGAACCGTATCAGCCGCGTCTGGATGGACCACGGAGTGTGGCCATATCTTACCTTATCATCCTATATCCATAAAAATGCCGACCCAGAGATTCTACTGGAAAATCTTACGTATTTCAGGGATTGCCAGCTGAAAAGAGCAAAAGAGATAGATACCGCCTTTAAACAGAAAGACAGCCTATTACGTGCAAGGAACGGTAAGGTTTATACGGGAAGCGTGCTGGAGCATATCCTGATACAAACAATAGTGCAATTTTTTAACGTAGGCACCCACAATATAATAAGGCTTGAGAATGCCGACTGGAATGACGGCCTGGATATGGCGGCAGAAAACGGAGAAAATGCTGCCTTTAGTTTTATGTACGCACACAATTTATCCGATATCTGCGGGCTGCTTAAGAAGCTAAAAACAAAGATAAAAAGCGTTTTACTGCTTAAAGAGCTTAAAATCCTTCTGGATAGGCTGGATAAACCCATAAATTATGCAAATTACAGGGAGAAACAAAAAAAACTTGAAGACTATCTTGAAAGAACAAAAAATATAAGCGGAGAAAAAGTTAAAATAGATATCGATAACCTAATTTATGACCTGGAAGAAAAAGCTAAGCACATGAATAAATGGCTAAGCGCAAAAGAATGGCTTAGCCTTGGTTTTTTTAACGGCTATTATGACAATAAAGGAAAACAGGTTGAGGGTAAATATAACAAAACCATACGGATGATGCTTACTTCCCAGGTTTTTGCTATTATGAGCGGGGTTGCATCTGAGGGACAAATAAAAAATACCTGGGCTTCGATAAAAAAATATCTCTACGATAAAGAGTTGAAAGGTTTTCGCCTTAACACTGATTTCGGCGGTTTGTATCTTGATTTAGGAAGAGCGTTCGGTTTTTCTTACGGCGACAAGGAAAACGGCGCTTTTTTCAGCCATATGATAGTTATGCTGGCAAATGCCCTGTATCGCCGCGGCTTTATAAAAGAAGGGTTTGAGGCGATAAATTCTATTTACAATATGGCAACGCAGAACCGAGCAAAAATTTATCCGGTAATACCTGAATATTTTAACAGTGACGGCCAAGGGCTTTATCTGTATCTTACAGGGTCAAGTTCCTGGTATATATACACGCTGCTCGAAGAAATCTTGGGCATAAAATTTTATTACGGCGACCTCATAATCAATCCTAAATTAGTACCGCAAAATTTTTACGGCAATTCTATAGAAATAAAATTTAATTTGTCCGGAAAATTGATAAAAGTCGTTTTTATCGCATCAAGAACGAATAAATCTTTCTACGAAATAAAAGATATATTCTTCGGAAAAACGAAAGTCATTAAAGAAAACTCAAATTTTCTGATAAAACGGAAAGAACTTCTTAAGAATCCGGAAAAAACTGTAAAAGTATACTTGCATTGAATCGGCATTCGCTGCTTTAAGCTTCTTGTAGCCATTATTCAAAATGAACCCAGCCCCTCCAAAACAAATGTACGATTGGCGATGGGGAGGTTGGTTTTACGAGATAAAAAAGGATTTACTTAAGAAAACATTATAGGGAGGGGCTGGGTGAAAAAAATATTGATTATTTTAATACTGGCAATCAGCCTTTATTTAGCTGCAAATTTTGTTTTAAGCACCCTGCTCCCTGAAAAAATAAACAAAGCTGCCAAGGAATTCGTTGAAGAAAATTTCGGCAGGAAAATTAAAATTTCATATATAAGCGTAAATATCTTACGGGGAATTTATCTAAAAGACGTAACTGTCTTTGAAACGGATAACAAAACTCCTTATTTAAAGATAAAAACAATCCGCGTTAGCCCATTCTACCCGTCATTTTTTAGCAGTAAAAAAATTTTTCTTTCAGTAAATTTGGATGGGGTTTATTTTACACTTAAAAGAAATGCGGATAATACTTTCAATCTGCCGCAAATACAAACAACTGCAAATGCCGAGATCAAAGAAACAAAAGAATCCTCAAAAAGCGCTAAAGATATTTTTCTTGTAAGAAACCTCTCTATCAAGGGACTAAACCTTGATTTTGTAGATACTGTAGCAGCTTTCGAAAAAAGCTTTCAGGACATAACCGTTTTTACCGATTTAAAAAATTATCCAAAAATAACCTCAAAAGTATTGTGGCAAGACAAGGTAACGATAAATGCGAAATACGATTCCTCCTCCAAAGAACTTAAAAGTTCCATTTTACTGAAAGAAATTCCATTGAGCGATTTTAACCGTTATTTTCCGCAGATAACCTTAAAGAACGGCTACCTAAAAGACGCCAAAGTTAATCTGGAAGGCAAAGAAAATTATTCCCTAAAGGCAGAAGCCAGTTTGAATGATTTAGTGCTGATAAAAGAAAAAACTGAAGTAAAAGGCAATATCCATGCAGCTATACAAGTAAATACTGCCGAAGGAGCTGCCACTTATAAAATTATCGGTAACTTAAGCAACGGGGAAGTAAAGTTTCCTCCTTATTTGGATAATCTAACCACCATAGAAGGCACCTTTACGCTGGATAACAAAAAAATGCAGCTTAGCGGTTTAACTGCTGATTTCCTAACCACCAACAAGGAAAAGAATAAAGACATTCAGACAAAAATCCAGGTAACGGCAAACGCAGAAGTAAATTTTGAAACCTCCCAGGTTACTATAGAAGCCAAAGCCGGACCGAAAATAACAGAGCTTATAGAAACACTCAAAAATATAAATACAGACAATCTCAAAGCCCTTAAAAAATTTGACTACGACGGAAGCGGCGATATCAGCCTGGATGCAAATATTAAAACTAATTTAAAAAATGAATATTTTGAATATTACATAGACTATAATGTGAAAAATGTAAAGTATAAGGAATTAGAAAACATACGGGCAGACGGCTTTATCGCCAACGATAAATTTTCAGTTGAAGAATACGCATTTAAACACAAGGGTGTCGTATGGAAAGGAAAATTCCACTTAAACGGCTTTGCCTCTCCAGATATGCAGCTTGTTGCAAATAGTAGTTTATTCAACATAGCTCTTAGCGCAAAACAGCTTAAGGACTTGATTGCAATCAAGAATTTAACGATTAAAACCAAAAATTCACAAGTTAAAGCCGAGGGTGGTTATCATAAAGACGGACAAAAGCTTGAGCTGCAAGGGTTGGCATATATTGAGCTTGGTGAGATTATGCGGGTTTTAGATACCTACGGGATAAAACCGGAGTGGCTTAAAAAAGCAGATCCTTCCGGCGTACTTAATACAAAGTTTATGCTAACCGGACCGCTTAAACCAAATGAATGGCAAATTAAGCTTGCCGGCTTGGGAGAAAAATTAAAAATCTACAATATTGAAGCGAGCGAAACAAAGCTTGAACTCTACAGAGATAAAGATCTGTTGATTGTAAGCCCTCTTGTTGCAAATGTCGCACAGGGCAAAATTGAATTACGCACAAAGATAGATTCTATAAACAAAAAATTAGTGGTAAACACGCTTATAAACGAGATGGATTTGGAAGTTTTGAGAAAACAACTTAAGCTAAAAAACAGCTCTTTAAGCGGGATTTTGTCTATGGATGTAAATTTTGAAAACAAAAGCCTTACTTCCTTTAATAAACTTGAAGGCTCCGGTAAAGTAAGCATCCACAAAGGCAATATCTGGGAAATAAACTTTTTAAAGGGTATGGGAGAATTTTTGTTTATACCTGAATTCGAAGAAATAACTTTTGAGGAAGGCTACAGTAATCTAATCCTTAAAGGGGAGAATATAGTCTTTGAAGATATTGAGCTAAAAGCACCGGAGATGAGCTTAAAAGGAAAAGGAAGAATGTCCCTTAAGGGCGATTTGAATTTTCTGCTTGTTTCCGAGTTTAACCCTAACCTTGTATCTTCGTCACAGGGTTTAAAAAAATTCTTCACAAACATCCTTGGACAAACCAGCCTGGCTATCGAGCTTAAAGGAACCGTTAAAAAACCTGTCTATGAGGTAAAGCCGGTAATATTTTCCGACGTAGAAAGCTTTAAAAAGATACTTGAAGGTATATTTAAATAACCTGTTTTCTTAAGGCTGTTACTTTTGTAAACCTGACAAGCGCTTTTCAATTTCCCTGTAAATATAGGGGCTCTTGCCTTTGATTTCCGAAAGCGCCAACGCAAAGCACCTCTTTGCTTTGGGAATATCGCCCATTTTAGAATAACTATCCCCCAGGCTGAATATTGCTTCAACTCTCCCGCAATCCAGTTCCAAGGCTTTTTTAAAATATATTACGGATTGCTTAAATTTGCCTAATGTATTAAGCAGCCAGCCTTTGTTATGATACAAAGAAGCACAATCTCTGCTTAAAGCTATTCCTCTGTCAAAGACATCCAAAGCTTGCGTATATTTGCCAAGTTCTGCAAAACAAAGCGCTTTATCGTTGTAAGAGCAGCCGTCATGGGGCCGTAACTTTATGCAGATATTCAGGTATCTTATTGCTTTTTCAAAATCCCTGCGGATTATGAATTTTTGGGAAGTAAAATAAGACAAGAAAAAAATATCATTTAGCGCCGAAGCTTCTTTTATGCATTTAGCGATTTTCCTTTTCGCTTTTCCGAAATGAAAAAAAGTTATCTCCCTGTCTAAAGCAGCTCTTTCTTTTTCCAAATCTATTTTTTGCAAACTATTCCTCCATCCTGTGGCCTGAATTCAAGCACTTTGAAGCCTGTTTTCTTGAGCTTCTTTTCTATTTTAGAAGGAAAATCATAACCCTGGCTTATTTTATAAAGCGGCGTATAGTGAAACAATTTGCCGCCTCTTTTAAGCACCCGATAAAGCTCTTTGTAAAAGCTCTCGCTAAAAAGGTCGGGCGCAAGTTTAAACGTAGGCGGGTCATGGATTATGCAGTCAAAGCGGTTATCATCAAACGTTTTTATCCCCTCCGATACATCTTCTTTCCTTATTTCTATGTTTTTTGAGGAAAATAGAACCTCTGACAAAGGGTTAAGTTTTGCTAAATCATATACATTTTCATCTTTTTCAAAGGTTATTACGTTTCTTGTAACCTTAGAAGCCGCTATTGCACTATACCCAAGCCCCATACAGGTATCCAGCACATAGCCAAAAGGCTTAATAAGGCTTATTTTCTTTTCTGTGTCATTTTTTGGAGAACTCAACTTATGCATTGGCACAGAACCTATTGAGAGCGTAGGCCAATCGCTGGTTGGCGTAAGTTTATAAAAACGGTTTGTGGCCTTGGAAAAATACGCCATAGGCTCTATTTTATTATCATTAATCAGATAACAAAAATTGTCTTTTACTTTCTCTTCTCTGCTTATAACATTAACGTTTTCAAATGTTATGTTTTTAGAGTCCGCACAAACATTTACTTCTTTTAAACCAAAATCTACTTTGGCTTTAAAACAGCTGCCTTTTTCCTGTTTCAGCATAAAATCCCATTCTTTTTTAGTGATAATCATAATGATTATTATAAAACACCTTGATACCTATGGGAATTGTTTTTTAAATAGCTCTCAATTTAAAATATCTTGACAAGAAAAACCCGCGTTATACAATATTGAAAGTGGTTGAAAATATTAACTTTTTCAAACAAAACAACCCCGGCGTTCGGTCCGGGCAGTCTCACCAAAAGGAGGTGTCTAAATGAATAAGGCAGAGCTAATTGAAGCTGTATCAAAGAATTGCTGCACAAAGAAAGAAGCACAGACAGCAGTTGAAGGCGTATTTGACGCAATTAAGGGTTCTCTTAAGAAGAAAGATCCGGTAGCAATTTCTGGTTTTGGCACTTTTAAGGTAAAGGAAACAAAAGCAAGAACAGGAAGAAACCCCAAGACCGGCGAAAGCATTCAGATTCCAGCAAAGAAGAAAATAGCTTTTAGAGCCTCCAAAGACTTAAAAGCACTTTTGAATTAAAAGTCAGTCTATTATAAAAAAGGGCGCACGTTTAATGCGCCCTTTTTTTCTGCCTAAACCAATAACTTTCTCATTTTTATACAAGACTTACTGCTTACCGCTTTTATTACAAGACCCTTTAAGAGCTCCTTTAAAAGCGGCTGGTCTATAAATTCTTCCTGTATAAACTCGTAGCTGTACCCGGCAGGCCCGGACGTTTCCCTTATCCTAAAAACCTTATATTCATTAAACATTTTCCGTAAGGCAATTGAGCCAAGAATTGTTTTATCGATTTTTTGCCTGCTCTGGAAATTATTCGAGAGGATATCAAAGCTGCTGGTTTTTTCTATCAAAAAAGAAAGGAAATTCTCCTCATTCAAAGAATATTCATCAAGCAAATGCTTTATAAAATTTATGATTCTTGAAAGATAAAAAACAAAAAATATATGACTACGCGGAATATTTTTATCGAAATAGGCGCAGGAACTCCTGAAGAATCTATAGTCCTTAACACCCGTTGAAAAATTACCTTTCAAATAACTGAAAAACGGGCTTTCTATTACGGGATAAAATATGCTCGGGCCAAGGAAAACGCGCCTTAAAGCAAGTGTTTTTACGTCAGCCAGGCAATGCCCTATATTTTGATAGGGTAAAGATACTATAAAATGCACGGTGACCGGTATACCGGAAGGAGCAATCGAATCAGAAAGAGAAAATACGCTCTTTTGCTGTTCCTTTCGGCAGGATTTCTTTCTTACTGATTCTTTGGCGCTTACCAAGGATAAATCCAAGTGCGTTAGGCCGCATTTTTGTAATTTTTCCCTTAAAACCTTGTTTATGCCTCTACTAAGCAAACCATTCATAAAAGAAATCTTTATTTTTCCGCTGAAATCAGCTATCAGCAAGTCGAGGATTTTCTCGAATTCAGGGTTAAGGTTTGCATTATCATCTTCGAAATTAAAATGCCTTACGCCAAGTGAATAAGCCTTAGCCACTTCTTCAAACACATTTTTTGCGTTGCGGAAACGGAATTTTTCGGAAATACCGCAGAATTTACAACCCAGACTGCACCCTCTTGAAGAAATCAGGGAAGCACTGGCAAGGCCCTGAAATTTATACAAACTATGGTCGATAAGGCCTCTTTCGGGAAAAGGCAGTAAATTCAAATCCTTGACTAAACCTATCTTCTCATCTATACGGGTTTTACCTTTAAGCCTGTAACATAGCCCCTCTATACGTTTAGGCCCAGTGCCCTTTAAATGTTTGCCTAACTGGCTGAAACTGTACTCCGCCTCCCCTCTTATTACAAAATCTATATTTTTACTTTCAAGAGGAATCTCCGGACATATTGTAGGGAACCTTCCTCCACAAACAACGATTATCCTTTTATCTATTTTTTTTGCAATTTGGGCAATTTTAAGCGCACTGTCAAAATAAGCGGAAAAATTGGCTGATATACCTATTACCTGGGGGTTAAAATCCCTTATATTTTCTTCTATCTCTTCAAAGCTTAAACCAAAATGGTAATAATTGGAAAAAAGACAAAAAGGAGATTTGTTGGGTTTGTAAAATTCTTTTAAGTAACTGAATTCTGCCGGTATTTTTAAGGTTATTCTTTTATTGGCGGCGGTACAATTAAGTATCTTTACGTTAAAATCATTTTGCCGAAGAGCTGACGCAAGATAGGCCAGACCCAACGGATAGGCTCTCTGAGGCGTAAAATAGAAATCTTGAACTGGAGGGCTTACAAGGAGAACTTTCATATGGTTATCAGATAGCAGTTATATGACGGCAGCTTTCGCCGATATATTATTATTTTAAATCATACCGAAGTTTTTCTAATCTTTGCTACAAAAAATCCTTCCATAAATTCATTGGGAATTATGCGCCTTGTGAGCTTGCACGCGTCAGAATAACGTTTATTGCGCCATTTCGTAATGCCGTAAAAAACATTGTTCAGGGGAAATTCTATAGGAACAACTTCCAATTGCTCTTTGAATTTGGCAAGAAGCCAGTCTATCACCTCTTCGTTTTCTTCGGGAGAAAACGTACAGGTGGAATATACAAGCTCGCCTCCTTCTTTAAGCGAAAAAACAGCTGAATGCAGGAGTGATTTTTGTTTATGGCTCAATTCTTTTACTTTTCTTTCATTCCAGTATTTATAGCTCCTTGGGTTGTTAAGATCAAAGAGCCCTTCCGTCGAACACGGGGCGTCTACCAGAATTTTGTCGAAATATTCCGGAAATTTTTTGCGTACCCAGAAGCCATCCTGTGCAAAAGTTTCTACGTTTGAAGCTCCCTGGATTTTTAAATTAGCTTCAAGTTTGCAATGCCTTACATGCTCTTTCTCGAAAGCAACAATTTCTGCTTGTGGAGCCAGAGAAGCTATCTGGGTGGTTTTTGCGCCGGGAGATGCGCACAAATCAAGGATCTTTTCCCCATTCTGCGGCGAAAGTGCTGTAACCGGAAGCATGCTTGAAACGTTCTGAACATATACAGCCCCGTTTTGATATGCTGAGGTCCTCTGCAATGCTTTCAAGGGGCCTTTCACTATAAATGCACCCTTGGGAAAATTAACCTCATGAAAACGTAAACCCTGCTCGAGCAATTCTTTTTTTAAACTTACCAAATCTGTTTTCAGATAATTTACCCTGAAAGTAGTTTGTTTCTTTATTAAGAATGTATTTAATATCTGCTGATAGTGGTTGGGGTACAATGCTTGCAGCTTTTCCAGAAAAACTTTTGGCAGTTTAAAGAATATTTCGTTCATTTTTTAAATTCCTTGTATGGTGATGATTTAAAGAAAAAATTTGAGCCAAGATGGAATATCAGCTCCACCTTATTAGTATCCCAGAAATTATTCACAAATAAACCATCTTCTGCTTCTGCATAAATAATTTCTCCCGCGAAAAGATAATGGTCGCCCATTTCCTTAATATCAACCAAAGAGCACTCAAGAGAAGCGACGCACTCTGCTATTTTGGGTGCTTCCATCAAAGAATGGGCTTTTCCAATTGTTAATTTGGCTTCTTTGAATTTATCAATATCGCGCCCTGAAACGGAACCGCAAAACATTACCTTATCCAATAACTTAAATTCCGGGATATTTACTATAAATTGAGAACTTGCCTTTATAAGTTCGGATGAAAAATGCTTTTTCGCCAAAGCTACGGCAAGCAGCGCAGGCGCTTTGGACAAAGGCATGCTCCAGGCGCAGGTTGTAATATTTGTTTTATCCTTATAACTGCTTGTTACAAGAACAACCGGGCCGCAGTTTATAAGACGGCTTGCATTTTGTTTATTTATCTCTATTTTCATATATTCAGGTATTTTACCACAATCTTTTCTTTGTCTTGAATATTACGATAATGGAAAATATAAAATACAACACAAAAAGAAACGCTACCGCCGGATGCATCTGCATATTCATTATATTGCCGAAAGAAAAGTTACCTATCACGCCTACGATATACTGCAGAAAAAATATTCTCGGCAAAGAAACTATCAGTACCGCTGCAAGGTATTTTCTAAATGAAATTTTACTAAGCCCAAAACAAATATCCAGCACTCTATAAGGAATTAATATGTTAAGCCGTAACATAAATACCCAGTTAAGATTTAGCTGCCCCAATTTTTCATAGACTTTTTTAAATTTTCCTTTCAAGTATTTATCCATAAAATCTTCGCCGAAGAAACGGCTAAGATGAAAGAACAGGCTCGCGTTTATTATTTCTGCAATAAAAATAAGAAGGGTGCTTAGATAAACACCGAACACGAATACAGATACAAGCTTTAGAATTTCTTTTGGGTCACCGGTAACAAAAAAATTTGAGGCCACATAAAGTGCAATAAACATCAAGGAAGAATAGACGGGCGGGATTTTTTTGAAATATGCATCCATCTTTTCCTTATCGATAGAAAAATATTTGCTGATAAAAATAAGGATTACAATCAGCAATATGAATATAATAAAACGAACGTAACCTTTAGATAAAAATTTTTTCATTGCTATTGCCATAAAGCGTACAACTGGCCGCAGGAAGCGTGGATATCAGCTCCGCGTGGTTTTCTTAAAGTATAAAATAAGCCCGCCTTTTTAAGCTCGTTACAAAAATCCTTTATCTCGGATGAGCCTGGCTCTTTAAAAATTCCCTGCGCTGCATTATAAGGTATTAAGTTAATTTTGCAATCAATACCTTTTAAAAGCTGTATCAATTTTTGCGCCTCAAGTTTGCTTGTGTTAAGTGACCCGAACAATGCATACTCAAAAGTAACAGGGTATTTTTCGTTTTTGCTAAAGCTCTTCAATGTTTTTATAAGCTCAGCCAAGGGGTATTTGCGGTTTACCGGCATAATCTTTGTGCGCATATCGCTGTTGGCTGAATGCAAAGACACGGATAGTTTTACGCCCAGCTTAAGCCTTGAAAGCTCTTCTATCTGCGGTATAATTCCGCAGGTTGAAACAGTAATCCTTCTTCTGCTAAAATCAAGGCCTCTATGTTCTGAAAATATTTTTATCGCCTTAACTGTCATTTCGAAATTATCAAGCGGCTCGCCTATTCCCATAAAAACCATATTAGTTATTTTATGGGCAGTTAAATCAGAAATTGTCAGATACTGGTTTACTATTTCGCCTGCCGTTAAGTTTCTTTTAAGCCCACGGCTGCCGCTCGTGCAAAATTGACAACTATATTTGCAACCTACCTGGCTCGACAGGCAAAGAGTAGAACGATATGGCTCGGGAATAAGCACTGATTCTATCGCAGCATTGTCTGAAAGCTCAAAAAGGAATTTCTCGGTTTTATCCAAAGATATTTCGCGTTTGGCTATTTTTAATTTTGAAAAATAGAAATTTTCCAAAAGTAAATCTTTTACTTTTTTCGAAATATCAGTCATTAAATTAAAATTTTCAACTCTTTTTGAGTATATCCAGCTAAAAATTTGCGCTGCTGTGTAAGAAGCTATATTTTTGCTCTTAAAATAACTTTTAAGTTCTTCCAATGTGTAATTTTTTATATCTTCTTTCATAATAATAGCTTTAAAACGCAGATGATCGCAGATTATAAAACAGATAATCGCGGACAGCAGACAAATATAGAAATACAGTGAAATTTATCTGTGATGATCTGTGATTTCTTATCCGTGATCATCTGTGTGTTAAAAAGAAAGGTTAAGCTCTTTGTCGGTTTTTGAATTCTTTAAGGTGACAATGGTGGGCACAATATCAATTACAACATAATCGTCTATAGCGTCTGATTTTCTAACAGTTTTGCCGTTTATGACGGCAAAGGGAGAGTTCTCATCGTAAACTATCCCCTGCAGGCTATAGACAACGGTTCCCGCCTCCTTTGGCAAAGCCTTGGCTGAAGGATTTAAACTTTGCGTTTTATCCGGACCTAGTTTCTCCTCCTTTATACCTGTTGCAGGGAGCTGTTGAGCATTATTATTTTTCCCGATTTCTTTTTTTGCCAAATAGCTTTTTACTGCCTCTGATTGTGAATTTCTATTGGAAAAATATGCGCTTAAAGCTATAAAAACTGTAGAAATAACACATAAACCAACCAAAGCATAAACTGTTAAATTTATTTTTTTAGATGGCTTAACTGAAGCATTCTTTGCATCGGACTTAAGCTTAAGTTGGCTTATGCTATTAGCCGGGCTGGATTCTACTTTTTTCAGTGCTTCGTAAATTATACTCATTTTAATTCTTCAATGCAGGCTCTGAAAATTTCGGCGTCAAAAATCTTTTTTTCCTTCACAAAACCATAGAGCAAAGCCCTGTCACAAAGAGCATTTATCAGGCGCGGTATTCCTTTTGAAAACTCGTAAATCAAACCATAGCTTTCAGGAAGAATCTGTATATCGGGTTCCCCTGCAACTTTAAGGCGAAATTCTATATAATTTCTTACTTCTTCCTGCGCCAGCGGCAAAATGTCATGCTTAACGCATATGCGCTGGCGGATTTGCCTTAAATTAAACTGGTCTAATTTCATTTTAAGTTCCGGCTGGCCCACAAGAATTATCTGCAACAACTTATCCTGCGATGTTTCAAGGTTGGAAAGAAGCCTTATTTGCTCCAGCTGCCTGGCATTTAAATTTTGTGCTTCATCTACTATTAAAACAGCATTGCTTCCCTTGGAATTTATATCTACCAGGAATTCGTTAAGTCTCTTTATTATTTCCAGGCGGGTTTTCTTAAAAATATTCAATCCGAAGTCTTCAATTATTGCGCAAAGCAGCTGCACGTCGCTGAAGCACGGATTAAGTATAAAAGATGTTTTTATTTCAGGAGGAAGTTTAGAAATTAAAGTTTTGCAGAGAGTGGTTTTGCCTGTTCCTACTTCTCCGGTAATAAGCATCAGGCCTGTTTTTGAAGAAATTCCGTACAAAAGGCAGGAAAGCGCTTCTTTGTGAGAAACACTTTCAAAAAAGAAACCCGGGTTGCTGGTTATGTTAAAAGGAAGGGTTTTAAAGCCGTAAAAATTGGCATACATTTTAATACTTCTTTGCCTTTGAAACAACCGCAGGGGAGTTATTTATGCTTTCGGAAGGCGCTATCTCTCCCGGTTTTACGATATGCACGGTTATGAATATCAACAAATCAATCTTTTCTGAGTAATAAGAATCGCGCCGGAAAGCCCAACCCAGAAACGGAAGATCTTTAAGTACCGGTATGCCTGTTTTTTCTTTTGCTTTTGAATCTTTAAGCATACCGCCCATAACTATTGTGTCCCCGTCTTTGACTACTACCTGGGTTTGAGCTTCTCTGGTATCTATTATAGGGTATTCAGCAAGTATGGTTGTTCCACTTTGAATTTTGCTGGTGCCGGTCTGGGTTGACACAACAGGATGTATAATCATATTTACATAATCATCATTTTCTCCGCACGCCTGAGGAACAACATTTAACTGTATACCTATGTCCTGATACGTGTCTAATGAGCCGCCTATTATCTGCGAGCTCTGTTCGCTGACTTGGGTTTTTAATATAGGAAATTTCGTTCCAACCATGATAGAAGCTTCCTGATTGTTAAGTGTAACTATAGTGGGGGCGGAAAGTACATTAGTTTGCACGTCATTTTCCAGCGCATGCATAACCACTTCAAATTCCGCTCCGGTAAGCTGCTTAAAGTCTATTTTTAAGCCTGTGTTGTTTGCGGTAATGGCGGTACCTGAAGGGAAAACAGTCGGGGTTTGCCCGGAAAGAGAATGCCCGCCTAAAGTTTTTGTGTTTTTAGAATTTAAATTGAGCTGGTCGAATGCAAAGGTAGTACTCGATACTCCGGTAGTTCCGGTTCCGAACTCGAAACCAATGTCGCGGAGCAAATCCCTGTCAACTTCCATAACCTTTGCCTTTATGAGAATTTGCTTCGGCATATTATCTATTTCCTTAAGAAGCTTATTTATCTCGTCAAGGTTTTTGGACACATCCGAGACAACAAGAATTTTTGTCCTTGAAATTTGTCCTTCCTCTGCTCTTTTGCGTTTAGCCACGTCATCTCCGAATTCCCAGCCGGCCTGGCCTGTTGACTCAAGAACTGAAACTTTTCCGACCGGAGAAAGCAGCGAAGCTATGGCTTTTTTTGCGTCATTAGCATCCAAATATTTAAGCTTAAACACTTTTAACTTGGGGATTTCTATCTCCTGCCGTTCTTTTTCCTGCAAGTCCTTTTCTTTTATTTCTTCAATGGTTGCGACAAGAACTATGTTATCGCCAATCCATTTATAACTGTAGCCGTAAGCATCCAAAACGCCCTTTAAAGCTGTCAGCCAATCAACGCTCTCCAAATTAACAGTTACAAGGCCTTCAACTTTGGGGCTCACTACGATATTTACCTTTTTCCCCTCTCTCGTGGCTTTCTGGGATATTGACTGCAGAACAACTTTAATGTCTGCGTCTTTGAATTTAACAACAGGAATTACTTCCTGGGAGAATGAAGACAAAACAAACTGCAAAGCAAGAGCAGAAAGAAACAAAAAGGCCAACAAAAGCTTTTGCGCTGCCTTAATCTCCTGTTTTCTTGCGGAAAAGAAAAAACTATTCTTTATTATCTGGAAAATTTTCATTGCTTTCCTCCAGTTTCAAGATAATTACATCTTTATCTTTTTTTAAAAGAACTTTCTTCTTGGTTATTTTAACGACTCTATAATCATTTATTATATCATTTTCTTTGAATACTTCATCACCTATAATAGCAACACTGCCTTGTTCTGAATAGATGATACCCTTAAGAGCAAGCCCTGTCGGACTGGTTGTTTTTTTGATAAGCAATTGCCCGGTTTGGCTTATAAGCGGGGAAAACGGGTCACGCTGCTCGCTGCTAAAGGGGTATTTATTATTTTTTGAAACAGCTTCACACTGTAAGTTTAAAAAATACAAACCACACAAGATAAAAATTGTTGGGAATATTAATTTTCTTTTACTAAACCGCATATTACTATTTCTATGGATTGTAAAGCCGAATCCGACAGAATCCGCATCTCCAGTACATCAAAAAAATACCTGCCATTTTGAATAAAATCCATAAATTGAGCAAAGTTATGGAAAGAACTTAACGCGCTTACGGTAATCGGCAGGCTTTTAAATTTGCCCAGCCTGCTTGGAGTATAATCCTGCAGCAGCAACGGTTTTATCGATTTTATCTGTACGCTGAAATTTTTGCTCTCGGTTGATATATAAGAAAATAACGCGGAATCTTTCTGCGGCAGGATAAATTTTTCGCGCATTTCGCCGATTTCCTTCTTGAGGCTATCACTTTTATTTACATAATTTTCTTTTTGGGGCCACTCTCTTTCAATGCTGGCAAGTTCCTGCCTTATCGTGGATATTTTTTTATTTATACCGTAAAATCCACCTACTGCCAAAACCATCAAAATGATTTCCCCCAGCAACACGGCTGACAGGACAGCGACTAGAATAATGTCTTTATCTAACTTTAGTTTGTGCATTCTATATAAAATTCAAGTATTTCAGCACCATTAAAATCTTTCCTTTGCGAATCTTTTATGTTTATTTTTTTAAACCTGGAACTGAAATACTTTTTGGCCTTTAAATTATTTACAAATTTTTCCAAAGAAACAAGATAATCCTCTTCAATCTTAACTATGCAACCTCTTATCTCTAATGTATCTTTTTTCAAATTCATACTGTTAAACCATATATTTTTGGGAAGAGAAGAAAAAATGTCTTCGAAAATATCAGACATTTGGTTTTTTGGCGTAAGAAGTTTTTTGAACTCATTTTTGTCGCTTTCAAGGTTTTTTATATCCTGTTTTATTTTATTAAGTTCCGCGTATTTTTCTTTCCATTTTCCCCATTTTACATTTTCATATTCATAAACACTTGCCCTTATGGCAATTAATATCCCAAGCACGACTATAATGGCAAGCAAGAAAAATATGCCCAGACTGATATAATAGGAAATCTTTTTAAAAAGAGCATTTTCTTCTTTTTTCTGCTTTGGGCTTAAATTTATATGTATTTTATCCATGGCACAAAATGCCTACAATACAACGCCGCTACTTACCGAAAAGGTATTTTTCATCGCATCGAATTGCTCCTGATTGAAAACAGATTTTAGATTTAAAAGGTTGTCCAGGAATAGCACCTCGCATTCAAGATACTCCTTGAATAATGTTTCTATGCCGGCTATTGAAGACAATCCTCCGGTTAGAAAAACTTTTTCTATGCGTTCGCCTTTGTTTACCTCAAAATAATCAAAAGAACTTTTAATTTCCCGGCAAAGAGCCGCAATGTTATCCTGCGCTAATTCCAGGAATTCTTTGTGATTTTCCTTAGATGTAACCCATTTATCTATCGCCTGCATTGGTATATTTTTTATGTGCGACATAATGCTTAAAATATCTTTCGTGCCGAAGGTTAAATCGCGCGTCATAAAAGGAATACCCCCCCTTAAAACAGTGAGCGTAGAAAATCCGTAACCGATATCAAGAATACTCGTATTTATCTTCTTTTCTTCTTTGTAATAAGCCAAAAAAACATTGACCAGGCATACGCTGTCCAGGCTTATATCCAAAATTTCTTTTTTTTCTTTTTCGAAAATATCTATTACATTATTTATGAGCTCTTTCTTGGCAACAGCAAGGAGCAGAAATAAATCTGTGGGGTTTTCTTCAAGGATGGAAAAATCAAAATAAACTTCTTCCGGAGAAAAAGGAATGTGTTTATTTAATTCGTAGAAAAGTGTTTGCTTGATTTTCTTTTTATCGATTTTCGGGAAATTGAAATATCTGACCAGGGTGGAGTGGTCTTTAACCGACAATTTTACCTTGTTGGTTGAAATATTTTTTTCCTGCCATATTTGTTTTAAGGCAAGCGGCAGGTCACTTTTTTCTTTTATAAAATAATCCGTAACTTGGCCCGCACGGACTATCAGGCCCTTTAAGTAATAATTCCCCAAATTAATGCCAACAAAGTCCTGAGTTTCTTTTTTTAAAATTTTATTGAACTGCTGGATCGCTTTCACTTGCTGGCCCTCCTTCTTTCGCCCGTATTATTCCTGTTTCATCCAGATAGAAATACCTGACGCCAGTTTTACCTGGGGTTTTTGGGCTGGCCAGAAGACGGAAATTATCGTCATCCTGATACTCATATGTATAGAGATAACCTGATTTCGCACTATCAATGAAATCTTTGTCTATATAGGGGGGGTTTGAATTCGGAGAAGCAAGAGCATCAAAGGTTTGTGGATATTTATAATCATTATTCATAAAATATTGCTGTATTGATTTTCCTAAAGAACTGATGTTGCTTATGGTTGTAACTTCGTTCGAATTTATCCGGGCTCGCAGTATATTAGGAACCACCAGGACGGCTAATACCAAAATTATGGATACCGCAACCATAATTTCAACAAGGGTAAACCCCTTTAGGAAAAATTTTGCTTGCTGCTTAGTCATTTAGTTGATAAATATATGTAAAAATTTCTTCTGCTAAATAAAACGCTTTAGCCAAATTTTATACGCTGCGGCTGGCTTTTCAAAAATTACTACCTAGTTAGAGCCTTGGGAATATATTATTATGCGCAAAGAGATTTGTCAATTTATCTCTTTGTAAAGGAAGGCAAAAAAGGAAATAAAAAAAGGGGGCAAATATACTTGCCCCCTTTTGTGGATAACTTATTTTCCGTTTAGTTAGTCGCTGGTAAAGCTATACACGCAGCACGAGTACCAATGGCTCCTCCGGCTGCCTGAACCCTAAGAACACCGTCATCAGCAACACAGAACGAACGTGTTCCGGTTTGGTTCGCAGTAACAGGAACGGCGCTAACGCAAAAAGTATTTGCGTCTGCGGTTCCTACATCAGCAAACACATAACCTTGTTTTCCGGTTTTATCACCAACTGTAGCATCGATATAAGGCGGTGTTGCCTCTATCAACTGTGATAATTTGGCATAAAGGGCGTTAACGCTTCTATAGCTTTGCTCAACAGCTGAAATAGTGCCTAAGGTTGACTGAGCCGCTGTTTCGTTAGCATTGAGTCTTTGGCGCATAATATTCGGGATGGAAATAGCAGCCAAAAGCGCAATAATTGCGACTACTATCATGATTTCTACAAGAGTAAAACCTTTTTTCATCTTACACCTCCGTTTTTTAGTAACTCAAAGCCCTTATTTACCCTTTTACACCTCCTTTTTAAGAGCTTTGCCTAGTAAAATAATTATAAAGAAATATTACTAATTAAAGGTTAAATTATAGGTGGAAATAGGCAAAATTAGCGGGTCAATTTAGATAATTAGAAGACGCGGCCTAAAGGTTATTATGGATTATATTAATAAAAACCTTTAAAATAAAGCTTTTTTGACCCTCTGTGCACCTTTGATTTTAAAAGAGCGTTCTTGCTATCTAAAATATACCATATACCTTATCTATTGTCAATCCGCGAAATATTTGAAAATATTGGGTTTTTAGCCCTTAAGGGGCATTAAAAGACATATTCGGCTAGGCAGGCTAAACTTAACAACAACTATTTATTCAAATACTGGGTTATTTGAATAATCGGCAGGAATAAAGAAATAACTATTCCGCCAACTACAACACCCAAAAATACTATTATTATGGGTTCAATTAAGCTTGAAAGTCCGGCAACCATGGCGTCTGTTTGCTCTTCGTAAAATTGCGCAACCTTTGAAAGCATCTCTTCAAGCCGGCCGCTGCGTTCCCCTATCGAAACCATCCTTACTACCATGGGAGGGAAAATACCTGTTTCCTCAAGAGGCGTAGAGATAGTTTGGCCTTCCTGGATAAACTTTTTTGATTTTACTACAGCTTCTTCTATAATCTTGTTACCTGAAGTTTTTCCCACTATATCAAGGCATTTTATTATGGGTACGCCGCTCTTGATAAGAGTAGAAAATGTCCTGGCAAATCTTGCTATTGCTATTTTTTTAATAAGCCCCCCTAAGATCGGCAATTTCAGAAGCGCTTTGTGGTAATTTTTTTTGCCTTTGTCCGTGCTGATATATCTCAAAAACAAAAAGATACTTACTATCAGAAAAACAAGTATGATTATTATATTTTCTTTCTTACTTACAAAAACTGAAATATTTATCAATATCTGCGTAGGCAAAGGAAGTTTTGCGTTTAAGCTGTCAAAGATACCTTTAAAAGTAGGAATAACGCGAACCATAAGAAATGCTGTTATGCCCAACGCCATAAGCACAACAACTATCGGATAATACATAGCAGAAATTATTTTTTTCTTTAATGCGCTGCTTTTTTCAAGGTATACTGAAACCCTGTCCAGAATTGAGGGCAGATTACCGCTTATTTCCCCAGCCTCAACCATGCTTATATATATTTCCGGAAATATTCTGGGGTGTTTGCTAAAAGCGTTGGACAGGGAAGCTCCTTCTCTTACGTCTTTTAATATAAACCCCAGGGCATCCTTAAAGACGGTGCTTTCTACCTGGCTGCGTAATATTTCCAAACACTCAACCACAGGGATACCGCTTTCGATAAGCGTTGTGAACTGACGGGAAAAAACAACGAGGTCATCGCTTTTAACGCCGCCTTTGGTGGCGGATTTTGGTTTTCTTTTGGCTTCAGACACGGAAAAAATAATGTATCCTTCTTTTTGAAGATACTCAATAAGTTTTTCCTTGGACTCCGCATCCACAAAACCTTTTACAGTTTTGCCTTCCTTGTTTTTTACTGTATATGAAAAAGTAAGCATAATGGTAAAATTTTAAATATCAAAATGACAATGTAAAATTAAAAATTTTAAACCAGTTTTGGATTTTGGTTTGTAGTTTTGATTTTTTATTTCTACTCTGTCGTTGCCCTTAAAACTTCCTCTATTGAAGTTGTGCCGGAAACACAGTGCACGAAACCATTTTCCCGTAAAAGCCTGTAGCCTCTGTTTTTCTTTGCATACTCAATAATTTCGTCTTCCGAGCTTCGCCTTATAATCATTTCTTTTATTGTATCATCCATAAGAAGAACTTCCAATATTGCAATACGCCCACGGTATCCGGTATTATTGCAGTAATCGCATCCCTTTGGTAGAAAAAATTTCCTGTCTTTGGATTCAATTTTCAGGTTTTGTAAAACTTTATCATCCTCCTCATAACTTTCTTTGCATTTTGCACAGAGCTTACGGACTAACCTCTGTGCTGTGGCAGCTACTAAAGAAGAGGCCAAAAGAAAAGGTTCTATGCCCATATCTATAAGCCTCGTTATTGCGCCCACTGCTGTGTTTGTATGCAAAGTTGAAAGGATAAGTTCTCCGGTTAAGGAAGCTTTTATGGCTATATCCGCCGTTTCACCATCCCTTATTTCTCCGACCATTATTATATCCGGAGACTGCCGAAGCACGGAGCGCAATCCATTTGCGAAAGTAAGCCCTATTTCGGTATTTACATGAATCTGCGTAATACCTTCTATCTGATATTCTATGGGATCTTCTATTGTAATTATACTTTTTTCGGGAACATTGGTCTGGTTAATTATCGAATAAAGCGTAGTTGATTTGCCGCTGCCGGTTGGCCCTGTTACGACAATCATTCCAAAAGGCGCTTTAGTCGCTTCCTCGAAAAGCTTAAGCGGCTCATCCGAGAACCCTAGCGCTTTTAAACCGGTTGATAAATTTTCTTTGTCCAAAACTCTTAAGACGAATTTTTCTCCGAAATGCGTAGGCAGGCTTGATACTCGAAAATCAATCTCTCTGCTTTCGAATTTAACCTTGAAACGCCCGTCTTGCGGCAGGCGCGATTCGGTTATATCCAAAGATGAGATTATTTTAAGGCGCGCTATTACCGCCTGCTGGTTTTTTTTGGGAAAATTAAATTCCTCATGGAGAGCGCCATCTATCCTGTACTTTATTACCAATCTATCCTGATATGGCTCAATATGTATATCTGAAGCCCGTTTTTTTAAAGCATTGTAAATGAATAAATCAACCGCGCGGACAATTGGCGGGCGCGCACTTTCGTCAATTAAGTTTTCAAGCGAATCTTTGGTTTCGAAAGCTTCTCCGACTTCGAAATAAGAATCTTCATCAAGAAATTTAGTGGTATCTTCTGTTTTATACAATATATTCAGCGCCTTGACTATGTCGTCTTCCATGGAAAGCACTAAATCCACCCTTTCGGTTCCGGTTATTATTTTTATATCGTCGTAATTTAAAACATTAAGCGGGTTGCTTGTTGCAATGGTAAGAGCGTTACCGATTCTGCACACCGGGAAAACCTTATACTTAAAAGCTATGTCCTGGGGTAGAAGGTCTTTATTTTTATAAGGCACTTTGTATTTTTTTAAATCCAAAAATGGTATTTTAAATTCCTTCGAAAAAATTAAAAGAAGCTCTTCTTCGGTTACCAGATGATTATCGATAAGAAGGCGTTTAAAAACATCGTAGTTGGCAGACTCTTCTATGGATTTAAGAACATGTTTATTTATGCTCTTATTTTTCTGTATGTAACTTAGTATTTTATTTTTTAAACTCATTCAACCTCGCTTCGCTCGGTTACACAGATAACCACAGATTATAAAACAGATTAGCACAGATGAATTTTACTGTAATTGTCCGCCACTCATATTTTTTATATAGGCGGATCCGCCTTTGGCGGAAAATACGATAGAAATACGGTTGATATACGGTAGATATACAATTGTATTTCTATCTGCGATCATTTGCTCTCTTATCTGTGAACATCTGCGTTAAACAACCAATCATAACGGTTCATCCGGGCCTGTAACTTTCAATACCTCTTCAAGCGTAGTTATACCTTTGGCAACTTTTATTAAACCGTCTTCTCTTAAAGTACGCATGCCCAAAAGCCGCGCTTCTCTTTTTATTGTATGCTCTGAAGCGGAACTATTCACTAACGCCCTTATTTTTAAACCAACGGGAAGATACTCGCAAAGCACGGTCCTTCCTTTATAGCCCAGATTCTGGCATGAATTGCATCCTTTAGCCCTATAAATTTTTGCTTCCTTGCTTATGGAGTATTTCTCTCTGATAGCTTCAGTCATTTTAAACTCTTCTTTGCATTTAGGGCAAAGCGTACGCACCAGCCTCTGCGTCAAAACACCTATGAGCGTTGAAGAAAGCAAAAACGGTTCAATGCCCATATTAAGAAGCCTGGTTACGGAACCTGCGCTTGTTGTCGTATGCAGGGTAGATAAAACCAAGTGTCCCGTTAAAGCTGCTTTTATTGCAATATCTGCGGTATCGAAATCTCTTATTTCGCCTATCATTATTATGTCAGGGTCCTGCCGCAGAATAGAACGCAGGCAAGATGCGAAAGTTAAATTTATCTGGGGATTAATACTTACCTGGTTTATCCCTTTTAACTGGTATTCTATCGGGTCCTCGACTGTTATAATATTTTTTTCCGGAGTATAAATATGAGATATGGCGGCATAAAGTGTTGTGGTTTTACCGCTGCCTGTCGGTCCGCAAACAAGAATCAATCCGTGCGGCTTAAGGCTGTCTTCTTTGACCTCCTTAAGAACATCCCCCTCAAAACCAACAAGATCTAAATCAAGCAACGCTGTGGTTTTATCCAGAATTCTTAGCGCACATTTCTCTCCCATGCTGGAAGGCAGAATTGAAACTCTAAAATCAATGTTTCTATCCAGGATAATACTTCTGAACCTGCCTTCTTGGGGCAGCCTGTGCTCTGCGATGTTTAAATTGCACAGCACTTTTATACGGGAGACAACAAAAGGATGCATTTTTTTGGGAAAGCTTTCTGCCTCTTTCAATAATCCGTCTATCCTGAATCTTACTCTGCTTGTTTTTTCAAGCGGCTCTATCAATATATCCGATGCGCGAGCGTAAACAGCTTTTTTCAATGTTGAATTAGTAAACTTTATTACCGGCGCCTCATCTATGGAGCCGATTTGCTCCTCTACGGCTTCTTTCTCTCTTATTATTTCAAGATTTTCCGGCTTCTGCCCGCCTATAATATCTTCAAGCGAAGTAAGCGGCTGACGGCTATAATGCACTGATATTGCTTCTTTCATTTCAGAAAAAGGCGCTATAACAGGATTTATCTCGCATCCTGTAATTTTTTTTAAGTCATCTATGGCCAAAACATTTAAGGGATCGCTCATTGCAACGGTTATGGTGTTGCCGATTTTGCCTATCGGCATAACCTGCAAGCTGGATGCGATTTTTTCCGGAATAAGGTCCAGAATTTCTTTTGTGACGTTAAGATTGAGCACTCTCATCGGCGGGAACGAAAGATAACCTGAGAGTATACTTATGACCTGCGATTCCTGCATAATCCCGAGTTTTACAAAAAGTTCAACCAAAGACCCGCCTTTTTCTTTCTGCATAGAAAGAGCTTTTTCCAGGTCTTCTTTCGAAATAAGTTTATTGTCGATAAGATAATCGGTGAATTTCTCTTTTGTCATATTAATAAAATTTTTCTATAGCTTTTCTTATGTCTGAGGGGGTACTTACAAAAATTTGGATATCGCAGCGGGTTAAATCCTCAAGGTCTTCTATCGCTTGCACGTTCAAAGGATTAGCTATCGCAACAGTTAAGGTGCTTCCTATTTTGTCCAACGATATCAGGCAATAGTGCGTAGCCACATTTTTAGGTATTAAAACAACTATGTCTTTGGAAACTTCGTAGTTTTCCAAAGGAAGATAAGGAAAGCCGAACTGAAGGCTAAGGCAGTGCGCAATTTCATCTTCTTTGGCAAACCCTAACCTTACAATAACTTCCCCTATCAAACCACCTTCTTTATTCTGGATTGCCAAAGCTTTTTCCAGCTGTTCAAAAGTGATAACCCCCTTTCTACCAGAATCTGGCCCAAAGGTTTTTCTACTTTTTTAGGAGATTTCATTTGATTCCGATGCGCCGATGTGGGATTCGGCGAAAAGTATAAGTTCTTTTGCAGTTACACCGTCTATCGGATTTTCCGCTACAGAAAAGGAGAGCTTCACTTGGTTTTTAAAATTATCTTCAATTCTTTTCTTAAGTTCCCTTGCAATAACCTGTGACTGCCTTTTGTTTTTCTCTATCAAAATAGCGCATAAGCGGTTCAATCCGAACCTGCCCGGTATATCAATAGGCCTTAGATTTTCTTTAAACATTTTCGCGGTCTTTTTTATCAATTTTTCCGATTCGATAGGCCCGAAGTTTTTTTGATACTCGTCATAATTCGATATTTCCATAAATAATAAGGCGCATGGGCGCTGGTAGGAAAGCGACCTTACCATTTCTTCATCAAGCCTTTTTTCAATATATTTTTCGTTATACAAACCGGTTAGATAATCAAATACCTCAAGCTCATCAACCTTATGGGACAGCCTTCTATGCTCCCAGATAATTGCGATATTCTGCGCGAAAAGATTAAGCACGCTTAAATCATCCTTGGAAAAAGCAAAATCATTACTGCTTGATGCGGCAAGCAAAACTCCGACCTGCTGGCTTCGGGAAAGAATCGGCGTAACTATTACATTAATTACACCCAGCTCGTTTGCAAGCCTCATATAAGGAAAATTTTTGTTTTCTTTATCTAAAACAAATGTCTTCCCGATTTTATGTAAATCGGATGATTCTTTGGCTGCAACCTCTTCTATTTTTGCGGCATCAATACCGCAGAAACTGGCCAGCTGAAGCTTTCCGGAAGTTTCATCAACAAGAAGACAAAAACTTATTTTTAGGTCCAATATTTCTTTCAGGCGCTGGTTTAAGAATTGAAGTATTTCCCTGGAGGGGACTTCTTTTGAAAATAAATCATTCGCCTGTAGAATTGTAGACAAAACCAAAACTTTCCTTGAAACTTCGTGGTTTAATTCTTCTGTTTTCTGGCTGAAATCCTTAAGTTGTTCGAGGCCGCTCTTCATCTTGGAAGAAAGTATATCAATTATTGATTCAAGGCTCTGCACTTCATTGGCCACATCAGGAGTATCTTCGCCTATGTTTTTCAGCGTTTTTTTGGAATTAGAATACACCCTTGTAATTGAAGTAAAAACTTCAAAAATTATCCACCAGCCAAGGGCTACAATTAAAAAGGCAACAACGACGGCATGAATCGAAATATACACGCCGCTAAAATGGTAAAGAATAACGATAAGGGGGATTAATGTAACGAGAGATATGGCTATCCAGATTCTTCTTTTTAAACTTAATTCCTGGATTGAAAATTTTTTCTTCGCGCCGTTATTAAGCATATATCATTTTTTTAGACATAAATTTCCACGAATCAGGCACGCCTGCTGCCAGCAGGCAGGAATTTACACAAATAAACCATTACCATTCGTGGCAATTCGTTTCAAATTTGTGGTGATTCGCGTTTCAATAAAGCTTAACATTTTTCGCCTCAGATGTCAATTGAAGCTGGTTTCCTTAAAGGAAAGTATTACGTTTATGCCTTTAAGTATCTCGTCTATCGTGTATGGTTTTGTAACATAGTAGTCTGCTTCCAGAGAGTAGCCTTTTTTTATATCGTCTATTTCTTTTTTACCGGTTGCGAGCATGACGAAAATATCTGGCTTATGCTTCTTAATCCACTTAAGCACTTCCAGGCCGTCCAATTCGGGAAGCATTATATCCAGAACAACCACGTCCGGCATAAAATCCTGGACTTTCTGTATGGCATCTTTGCCGTCAATGGACGTTTCAACCGTAAAATCAAGCCTTCGTAGTCCGTCTGCCAGAAAAAGCAGGGTTTCCTGTTCGTCTTCAACAACCAAAATTTTTCTGCCTCTAATCATATAAACCTTCTTTTTAATGAGCACATTATTTTTTTAAGCCTCACCGCCTTCGGTTGCAGGACGCAGAAAAAATAATAGTGCGAATTAACCCAGCACTAATTTTTGTAACAATATTATGCTAACCATTAAAGATTTATATCCGACAACTCTTTTGAATTTATTTCTCATATATTTTCAAAAATTAGTGCTGGGTTAAATTCGACTACACACTTTTTCGGACAGAGAGTCCGAAAAAGTGTAAGTCTCATTTTATTTCGCCATTTTTTATGGCGGCTATCATATCCTTGAGAAAACCGCTTTCTGCACTTGCTAACTTAAAATGATGCTTAAGAAGTAATGTCAAGTTCTTGGGTGTTTCTTTTTGCTCTTTCTCTTCCGTAAGCAGCCAGCGTTTTACTTTTTCCAAAAACCAAATCCTTAGCCGCAAGAGCGGAAGAATCTTTTCTTTGTCAAGGAAAGGCAGAAAATATAACGCCACGTCTAATTCAACGAAAGGCTGACGCTGCGAAAGAAAAACTTGCCGGCAAAGTTCAAAAAACTCCTTCTCTCCGCGGGGCGTTATATGGTAAGTGTATTTATTAAGATTGTTCTCTCCCTTAATTTCCTTTTTTTTTACCAGGCCCTCTTCCTCCATTCTGTTAAGAGGGTAGTATATCGACTGCATTTCGAATTCAGAAAAAATACCCATTTTTTTCTGAATTATTTTTTTTATCTGGTAACCATGTTTAGGGCCTTCCTTCAAGATGCCCAAAATAACAAGTCTTTGTATGCGCATTTTTTAAAGCTCTCAGCTGTCAGGCGCCAGCTGTCAGCTGCTGATGGCTGAAGGCTGATGCCTGAAAGCTTTTATTCTTTAAACACTCCCATTTTCCTGAATTTATCGTACCGTAGTTTAATAAGCGTGTCTATATCTATATTTGATAATTCTTTCAGGTTTTTAAGGATAGCTTCTTTCAAACTCTTGCCCGTTATATCGTAATTTCTATGAGCCCCGCCTTCAGGCTCCTGAACGATTTCATCTATTATTCCTAAGCTTAATAAGTCCGGGGCTGTCAGTTTAAGAACTTTTGCCGCTTCTTTTTTCTGGGCCGCATCTTTCCATAAAATAGCGGCGCAGCCTTCAGGAGAAATTACCGAGTAATAAGCATATTCCATTATTAAAACCCTGTCGCCCACCCCGATTCCTAAAGCGCCGCCTGAGCCGCCTTCGCCTATTACAACAACAACTATTGGCGACTTTACCGAAAACATATCTCTTATGTTTTCGGCAATAGCCAGGGCCTGGCCTCTTTCTTCAGCCCCTATCCCGGGATAAGCGCCCGGCGTATCAACAAGGCATACTACAGGAAGCCCGAATCTTTCTCCAAGATGCATAAGCCTGATTGCCTTACGATACCCTTCAGGATTTGCGCAGCCAAAACTTCTTATAATGTTTTCTTTTGTGTCTTTTCCTTTCTGATGGCCGATTATGACAATTTTTCTATCATCTAATGTGGCAAGCCCTGCGACAATTGCCCGGTCTTCTCCAAAAAGCCTGTCTCCGCACAGAGGCACAAAATCTTTCATTATAAGATTGATGTAATCAAGGGTGGTTGGCCTCTTCGGATGGCGGGCAATTTGGATTTTCTGCCAGGGGGACAAATTAGAATATATTCCTTTTTTGAGATTTTTTAATTTTTTCTCAAGATTATTTATTTCTGCAGATAAATCTACTTCTTTTTCCGCGGAAAATTTCCTGAGTTCCTCGATTTTTTTTTCCAGCTCAATAACAGGTTTTTCAAAATCCCAATTTTCTATCATTGTTTACGGCCTTGCGTTATCGGCTTTCAGTCTTCAGCTAAAAGCTGACGGCTGACGCCTGAAAGCTTTTTTAATCTACAATAGTTACTTCTGTACCCACCGGCACTATGTCGTAGAGTTCTTCTACTTCTTCATTACGCATCCTGACACATCCAAGCGTCACCTGCTTGCCCAGCTCTTCCGGCATTGTTGTGCCGTGTATCCCATAACCTTTTGCTTCAATGCCGAGCCAACGGGTGCCTAAAATATTTTCGGGACTGTTCGGAGGTACCACCGCACCAGCCTTAAACCATGTAGGATTGGGCTGTTTATTAACAATTTTAAAAACGCCCACGGGAGTTGAATTATTCTTTCCCGTAGAAACCACGTAAGTTTTGATTATCTCGTCGCCGACTTTTAAGAAAAGAAGGTTTTGCGATTTATCAACCACTATGGAAAATTTACAGTTATTAATTTTTAATTCCTGTTCGGGCCTTATTACATCCGAGCTTAGATTATTAGTTCTTTTGATAAGTTCTATTGTGGTATTATTTTCTTTGGCAATCTTTGCCAGGCTATCGTTTGGCTTTACAATATATTTCTTTGCGCATTTATCTACTATGGGGGAAAATATAATTTTTATATTTATATCTTCTATCTTTCTTTGTATCTCTTTAAGCCTCGCGGTATCGTCTGTTTTTTCCTGTGCCTGCTCATAAAGTTTTTTTGCCGCCAGCAAATCGCCGTTAAGGAATGCCATATCTGCATCTTTTAGGTAGCCTTTCTGAAAATTCGATTGCGCATTGTTAGATTTACCCGCCAAAGCAAATAACACAGCCATGGTAACGACAATCGCAATTGCCGCTATGATTATTATGAATTGTTTTTTCATCTTTTTACTCCTTCAATGAGCAGATGACTTACGCGAGTTTCCCAAACGAGCGTAAGTCATAGCGTCTATTATTTTTATTTGTGAGCCAGCGTCTGCGAATTGAACCCCGCCCTTTTGGCTAAGTTAGCCATTTAAACCATTCTTTACTCTATTCTTTAAATGCCCCATAACGCTTCCATGGTGCTTCAGTTTATTCTCCCGCTCAATAGCATCTTTTGGATGTAAATAAGCTTCATAATAAAGTAACTCAAAGGGTGCGTGTATTTTAGTACTCAATACATATCCTTTATTATGTTTTTTAACTCTGTTTTCTATATTATCAGTACGCCCTATGTATAAAAAATTATCTTTTTTGCTTTTTAATAAATAAACGCAATGCATATTTTTATCCACGCCAAAAGGGCGGGGTAAATTCGGCTACGTTAATTTTCTATGCCTTCGGCATAGAAAATTAAGCTGCCTCATTTATAAAATAACAAAGTTACAAGAATACCTATGAGTGCGCCCGCAAAGACTTCTGTGGGGGTATGTCCTGCTAGTTCCTTTAGGCGGTCATCTTGAATCTTACGTTTACTATGTAAATCATCCATAATCCTGTTAAGAATACGTGCCTGCACACCTATAGACCGCCGCCAGGTTTGAGCGTCAAACATTGTCATTAATGCGAAGAAGCAGCTCATGGCAAAGATAGGAGAAGAAAACCCCACTTCTTTACCCAGGGAAGAAGCCAGTCCCACAACTGCTGCGCTATGCGCAGACGGCATACCGCCGGTGCGTAAAATCCAGTTGAAGTTGAATTTCTTTTCCGTAACCAGGCCGATAATAACTTTTAAGCCCTGGGCAGTTACCCAGCTTAAATTCGTAATCCAAAAGACCTTATTAACCCATAGCCCCTGCCAAAATCCTTCCATAGTTTATTATTATAAAGATAAAAGGGTGTTTGAGCAACTAAATATTTACCGGGGGTCTATTTTTATTCCCCGCGGCACTAAACCTTCGCCTTAAAGGGGCGGGGATTATAGGGTGTGCCGCTTGGCAATTACCGTGCTAATACCCCGGACATTAGGCCCTTCTTTAAAAGGTGCAGGAAGGCCTATCCTTCTGGGATTAGTCCGGGTGTATTATGGAAGGCTTTATTTCAAGGACAGATATCTCTGATGGTTACGGATTCATACGGATAATTCAACGGCCTTGTGCCAAACTCTTATTGGAACAAGGCAGACTGGAATCAATTATTTCTGACTCCGGTTCCGGATTCAGATTAATTTAGCTGTGGGCCTTTGAGCGGCTTTTCTCTTATTACCGTAGGTTCTTCTTTGACCGGATTTATCATTCTGTCCCTTCCATTATCTTCGGTATTCATTACCCGGGAAGGTAATTCCATTGTTTTTTCTTCTTTTACTGGAGCTATTTTCGGCTCTTTATGCTTCGTTAATAAAAACACGCCGATTAAAACAATTAATATAACAAGTAAAAATATATATTTTTTCATTACCAACCTCCCTATTGTTGCTGCCAGATTAACCCCATCTTGTCCAGATCCTGCGCTAATTCCTGAGCGTTTGCGCCGAATTCCGTTGTCGTCGGATAATAAGGCGGGTTCATTTCGCTGTACATTCTGCCATCGTAAATGAAATTTCTTCCGTATCCCGAGATCTGTTGCGAGCCGGAAAACGTGCCGAAAGCGCCGTAGGTATCGGATATTACTCCTCCCAAAAGATTAACGTCTCCACTTGGCGCTCTGTAGCGATAATTATCCACAAAAAAAGCGCCATGCACAGCCATAATTACGGCGTGAATGTCCAAATTAGAAGAAGCGCTGGTTCCAATAATTACGTCTCCCCCCCAGGAAAGAATGCCTAAAAGATTGGTATAGTCATTAGCGTTAAGCGAAGGGCTCGTACTATATTCTTGATAGCGAATGTGATCCGAAATCACGATGTCCCTCTCGCTGGAAATTGTTAACTGCGAAGATGCCGCAACCGTTCCGGAAACGCCGGCATTAGTACAAGTACCGTCGCCTGTTTTGCAACCTATATGGTCATCGGAATAAATAAGAATTCCTTTGTGCTCGGTTCCATCGGGCACGCCCTGAAATGTCTGGTTCGTTGTGGAAGTAATTTCGCCGCTGGCATTTCTTGTGACGCTGACTATATTTGTTGAGCCTGCGCCGCCGTTAGCGGTATAATCAACGGTAATGGTTTTGGTTACGCTGCCGGTAATATTATCGGCGGAAGTAATCGTATTTTGCCGGATTGTATAAACAGGATTGCTGCCGGAAGTACTCAGCGCAATGGTGGCGTTATCCTTATGTTTGCTTGAACTTCCCTTAATATAAATGCCTCCGGTAACGCTTGTGCCGTTGTTGGGAATGTATATTCCGCTGCCGCCGCTTGATTGATAACCTACTTTTTGGCGCAAATCATTGGTAGTAATCGAAGACTCTAAATTTATTTCGGAAGCCTTGCGGAGAAAGCCTTGGCTGAAAGTCGGCAGGTCATAAGGTTCATTTTTGTCGCTATCGAGCTGAACCGGCCAGCCGTTGTTATAAAAATAAGCTTTCTGTAAATGCTGGCTGACCTCACCGCCAAAATCCGCGCCGGGATTGTTGGCAAAACTGAATTGGCCGTTGGTATGCACCGGGCCGTAGAAACGCGTCTTTTCGGTAAACCAGACGCGCTCTCCGGCTGGAGACATATGGTGATTGGTAAAAAGCGCGAAACGCGCAAAATTATTTCTCTGGACAACTACCTCGAATTTTCCATTCAGAAAGCGCAGTGTTTTATCTACTCCCGGAACGGAACCGGTAGCTTCGATGCTGAATTCATAAGGAAAATTGAAAACGCTGCCCGCGGAAGAAGATGCTTCTATGTCATTACCATCTGCATATTTCTGCTTGCGGATAACAATAGTTGCGGCAAAAGAAGCATCGGGTATATTAGCATTTAAAGAGATAGGCGTTACCGCCGCCCTTATCTCTCCCGCGGCGGCGGAAGGAAAGAAATCAGGCAAAATATCATGCAGAAAAGTTAATGAATCTTTACCTTGGAAATAATTTGCCTTCTTATTCTTTACGGCATTATTTAAATCCACCAATATTTTTTCTTTTAACACCGCAACGCTCTGATTTAATCCGGCTTCCGCCAGATTAACCGCCTGAATTAATCCTCTTTCCCGCTCGGTAATCACTTTCTCGCTGGTTAGACTGCTTAAGTATACCGCGACTCCTACTAAAAGGACGATGCTCACCATACATGTTAAAATTAAAATAGTTGCTTTTTTCATTAGAATTCTCCTTCGTCCGGCTCTTCATCGGATAGCCTATCATCCGGTAAAGTTACATTTATATTTCGCAATGTTATTTTAGAATTCAAGTGATACAAAGACCGCACCTGCGTAACAATGCCGATATCTATACGCGGGCAATCTTCATTGACCTCTATGCAGTTTTCGCAGCCGCAAGTAAAGCTAATTGCGCTGATGTTATTGGCTATAACCTTTTCGGGGTTAACTCCTTCTTTTTTTAATAATTGAGAAGGGTTATCCGGATTTAATTTGTAAGTTACTTTCGATAATCTTTTTATCTCGCCGCGCGTATGGCATTCGCCGCCGGAACCCTCGCACTGGGCCGCACAACTGCCGCCGCCGCATTTCGGGCAACAATCAGAATAGAAATTCGGGACGTAAAAATCTATCCTTTTGTTCGCGTCGCTGATTGAAACCTGGTACTCATCATCTATTTGCGCACGGCGCAAGGAATTCGCGATATCGCTTATTGCCATTCGCGCCTGTCTTTGCTCCGATAATTGATGCTGTCCCGCCTGCCAGGATTTATCCATAGAAATGAAAAACGCGAAAATGGACGCGACCAAAATGGACAAAATGGCCGCCGCCACTATTAATTCAACCAACGTAACTCCTTTAACCAACCCTCCGCGGTAAATCATTTTTCGATTGTCCTATTTAGTAACTAAAGTAACCAATTCTACCGGCGAATCTATCCTGCCGTATTGGTCAAGAACATCTCCGGCATCAGGCACTCCGTTAAGATTTTTATCTCCGCCAATAACCCTTTTTTGGCTTCTAAACGAAACAGTTATCCTTATTTCCTTTACGTTAGACCTGGAATAAGCAGTAATGTCACTTATGTCTATTCTGCCGACACCCATAATTAATGACGCGTCCGCGGGCAGGGTATCGGTTATTTCTATGCCGGTATGGTCCGGGGATGTATATTTAACGTAAAAAATGTTTCCGTTATAATTACTCAAATTATCAAAATTTTCTTTCTTTAACTTTTCCATTTCAAATTGAGCGGCGTTATTAACAACAGTTGCGTTGCGCGCAATATCTGCCAAAATAAACATATTAATATATGTAACCAGAATGCCGGTAAAACCGACTATGAAAATAGCTAATGCTATTAAGACTTCAATTAAAGTCATTGCTTTTGACATTTAAGCTCCTTTTGCGCCTATAGCTTGCGGGAAAGTATTTACAGCCCCTTTTAAATTATAGAATATTTTGACCTAATATACAACAGTAAAAACCTAATGTTTGCAAGCATAATTCCCCATTAGGAATATTGCCTTAACGCTAATAATTTGCCGGCTTAGACCCATAAATTTTTGTCCAATGACCGGTATTGAATGGCTTCCGAAACATCTTCCGCAGAGATGTTTTCTCTGCCGGAAAGGTCGGCTATGGTCCTTGATACTTTAAGTATTTTATCGTAAGCCCTGGCGCTAAAACTAAAATGAGAAATTGCCATTTGCAACAAATCTTTAGCGCTTTTTTCCAGGTTACAGAATTTACGTAATTGCTTATGGTTCATCTGGGAATTGAAAAATATTTTTTCATTTCTAAACCTTTCTGCCTGAATAAGGCGCGCCGCCTCAACTCTTGCTTTTATCGCTTGGGAGCTTTCTGCTGTAAAATCATAAGATACTAAATCGTCCGTCTTAATTGCGGCTAATTCTAAGTGAATATCTATTCTATCCAGGAGCGGGCCTGAAATTCTATTTCTATATTTTTGTATTTGGTAGCTTGAGCAATGACAGCTTTTTTCCTTGGAGCCAAAATAGCCGCACGGGCAGGGGTTCATTATGTAGCCAAGACATTTTTTATCTTTAAAGTTCCTTTCGTTCTTCACTTATTATTTATATTGATGTCCTGTTTTATTTCAGACTTAAACTTAATCGTCTGGTCATAGAAATTTCTTCCCCAGCCTATAACTGAGTTTTTCTCAATTGCTATGGGAGTAAAATAGCTATCTATATCGTTTAAATTCATATCACAAGCATGGGTTCTGTAAAATAAGAATTCTATGGCTTTATTGTCAATAGTGTAAGCTTCTGTTTTATTAGGACTACCCATTATTTGAGTAATTTGGTTCCTTGACATTCCAATCGCTATCTTAGACATATTTGCATTATTTCTTGCCGCAACATTCATAGATTCATCACGCTTCTGCCCATACCAAATAGCACTACCAGCACATCCATTCACTAGTAGTATTATAACAAATACGAAGATTATTTTTTTCATCCTACCTCTCCTTTTGTTTCAACGTCCTAATCGCCCAGAGAATAAAGCGGATAAACAGGTATATGGGGTAAGCCACGATTAAAAAAATAATGCCAAAATTAAATCCTGCATTTTTAATGTGTTGTTTTAATGAATATTTAGTTCCGAGATATTTAATAGTTAAATCATCGGGGTTAAAATTACTTTCGTTAGAAAATTTTGTTGGAAATTTTTCTTTAAGTGATTTTATTATATCTTTTTTATCCTCGTCGCTAAATCCTGATGGATTATCGTCAAGAAAAGTCAAGATGTGTTTATGCCCACCTAAAAGCACAGAGTAACGATAGGTAGGTGATTGATAAGGGATTGCAGAACCAATAAAAAATGAAATCGCAGAACAAATTAAACAGGCAATTATTACTAATCCCTCTCTCGCTATGATTTTCTTTGTTTGAAGTTTCATAGATTATTTCCACCACCCCAATACTCTTATTAATATCAAAATGTTTATAACGATAATTATTAACATAACACAGCCAACTCTATCGCTATCGGGCACATTGTGTTTAATGGAGTCTAAATCTCTATCCAACGCATTTAATTTAACGGTAATATCGTCTAACTTATTGCCCACATCTTCAAACTTATTATCCATATCGTCTAACTTATTATCCATATCATCAAATCTATCGCTGTCATAACTCATCTCATTTCTCCTTTTGTTTTAACGTCTTAATCGCTTAGTTGATATAATATTATTCATTCATATATTTATTGCTTGCATCTAGCCAGTAATAATAACTCGGAAAAGTATTTTTTTTGCCTTCTTTATCTATCATATAACAAGCAAATAGTTTATTTGTTTGGAAAAACATGAAGTTCGGCATTAAATATTTTATCTAACCGTTTAATAGTAAGCTTAACAGTTTCTGATTTAATATTTTTAATTATCTCTCTAATTTGCGAAACTCTTCTGTTAACTACTTCTTGTCCGTCAATATGTGTAATAATATCATATTTCTTAAGTCCTGCCACCTGAGCTGACGAATTCTTAGAAAGCGTTCTAACTGATGGGTAAAAATTATTTCCATCGTTAGTCATTATTAAAAAGTTAAATCCAAGCCTATACCATTCAGGATAATCTTTATCCCAATCACCATTGGGAAATTTGTCTAATATGCCAAGCAATAAAACTTGAGATGAAAGACGTATGTCAGCATTATTGCTGTAAGTGACACCAACCCCTGACCATACTCTACTTTTTTTCTTATTATCAAAAAATGAAACAGAATTAATTGGATAAAAGTGACCAACCGTATAACCAGGTGTAACAAAAGTTTGATAAGTCATATATCCCGGATTATATGTTGAAGCAGTTGCAGACCCCCAAAAATTTCCTAAACCAGAAGCATATCCTGAAAAATTAATATTGGCATTTTGCGTCCAACCTGGAACAAAAATTGGCAATGTAATAGCATTTGGTGGAACATAATAAGTCTTGTATTCCTGATTAAAAAAAACTATTACATTTAAATCTGCTTCTTTGGCTTTTTCTACATATTTATAACCCTTAAATTCCAAATTGTTGGCTATAACATACAGTAACTGTTTCTCTAAAATTGAATCTATATTTTTCCCTATTTCAGTATTTGCAAGAGAGAAAACAGCAAATGTTTTATAACTTTTGAAGTCGGCCTCTGGGTCTTTTACTTCCTGGATAAAAGGTGTGCTATCAAGCATGATATTGCTAAAATTATGCCGCGGAGTAGCACATCCACCTACCAAGATTATCAAAACAAATAGATAGATTAATTTTTGCATAATTTCTCACCCTTATTTTGCACTAAAATTATTAGCTGGCTCTTGTTGTTTAGTATTAACGGATGCGCTCGCTGCTGTTTTGGTTTTCTCTTGCTCTTTTATTTCCTTTGGCGTTTGAGCTTTCATTGCTTTAAACATCTTAGCTTCTTCTGGAGTTAAAGGTTGTTCATTTAACCATGTATCAAAATCTTGAATTGGTCTTGGCTCTAATTTAGCTTTTTCCCGTTCCAAGTTTATCTTTTCCATGCCCAATTTATATTCATTGTAACGTTCGGTATACTTATTCTTTGCTTCAATCATTTTTGCCGTTCCTTGTCGACCCTGTCCAATTGCATACCCTACACCGGCAGCTAATACACCAACAGCGCAACCTTGCAATAAAGGCATAATAATTAACATTGAAATTACCGAAAATACCCCTAAAAATCTTTTCATACGCTCTCCCTATTAAACCAAAAAAGTAACCCCTATTCCGCCTTTTTAGTATGTAGGCAAATAATACCGCTATGATAGAAATTGGTCAAGATTAAAAAAGCACTCTGCAATAATATTTATCCTTCAGGGATATAAATTACGCCCTCTTTTAAAAACGTGGCTAGAATCGAATCCTACGCATTTTGTAAATAAACCCCCGTTTTATTTGTTAATAAAATCAATGAGTTTAGAGAGGCAATTTTTGGCAAAAAATTATCTAATCCTGCGGAAGTCATTGAACTTGACTGAACTTCTGAGAGTGGTATAAAAAGAATATGGTGGTCTTAGATGTTTTAGCTGTGATATTGCTAGTTTTTGTTATTTTTCACTTCATAATTTCTGCTTATCCCAAAAAATATAATAAATAGTATTGAATTGAAGCCAAATCCTGCAGATAGTTATCTTTCTCAAGTTAATACAGAAACGGGGCTATGGGTGGGGTGTTGGTGGGTCTCCTGGGAAAAAGAGATTCCTTAGAGAGACAATTAAGAACTCAAGACTTACCGCCCTGAAATCAAACAGAAAGGGCTCTTCCTTGCAACTTCATAGCTCAAAATAGTGGGGGTAATACAAAGATATGGATTAATCGCTGCCCTTCTCAAATCGTCTTATACGAAGGCAAGAGTAAACAATCGTTCGTTTGTTTAAGGATTTGTCTGGTCTTGATTTTCTTGAGGTTTATTTGTATTGGGAGTTAATAATTCGGTAGGGGGATTTTTTATACCCTCTTTCATTTCTTCGCAGCGTGAATAATTTTTCTTTTGTTCTTCAATTTCATCTGCCGGGCTCTCACTTACAATCCCTCTCTTGAATAGAATGTCTTCAATCTGCTTATTGAACACGTTTGATTGGTTATAAATCCCTATTAGTGGTTTATTCATATTTGTATACCCCCATATATCGCCTAGCAGCTTCCAGTAACCTAGCCTTATTCCTTCAGCCTTAGAAGCAATAAAGTGGTCGTAAGTCTGCTTTGCGTAGTCTTCTTGCGTCATTTTGGCCTTGAGAGCCACTTCTTCACGTCTTCGTTTGATTTCTGCCTGTATTTCAGGCTTCTTCAGGAGCATATAAGCTGTTGTCCTCGCTCCCTTCATTCCATACCCAGCTTTTATTGCGCTTTCTTGTTGATTGTTCCCTTGTAGTATATAGTCTATAAAGGATACTTGTTTTATATTTATCATAAATCACTCCTTTTCAGTAACTTTTTTCCCGGTTTTTGACTTGATTTTTAAGTAACGTATGATTAAATAAATATATGCGTTTTGTTTCTCTTATTCTCTTCCCTATAGCTCTTATTGGAATATTCTTCATTTCGAATAAAATAGACCCTCAACATTCACTTGAATATACCATATATGCTTTTTTATCCGGAGCAGCTATTTGGTTTGGAAAGAACTTCTTCGCCAGTAAGGCGGAACAAGGTAAGCTTCAGGCGCAAGTTGATTCTATTAAGACGAGCAATTCTAAGCTTGAGAATGAACTTTCTGACTCTCAAAAAGAAAATATACGCCTTAAAGAAGAAATAGTTAAATATAATCATAGAGAAAGCCTCCTAAATAAATATGAATTTATTCCGAAATATGGTATTTATAAGCACAGAACCAAGGACGAGTATGTTTGTCATAAATGTTTGCTAAAAGATTCCCTTATATCGCCCCTAAGTGAGCAAAATGGCTATTGGAACTGTAGTATCTGCAAAAATACCTACCACAATCCCGATTATCACTATCCCGAACAAAACCAAGTTATGTAGACGAATGAATTCCTTCAGTGAGTATTCCCTCTGTAGGAAGAATTCTTAAATCTTAAAAACATTCCTTCAGTGCCGAAGGCACGCCGTAAGGCTTCTTTACTTATAATTTCTTTATAGCTTTATAGTGTTCTAGTGGCTAGTACTCATACTCTTGGTTCTAGTGGCTAGAACGGGGTAGTATAATTTCTAGAACTGTGTCAAAAAAATAGCCTTTTTAGGGCTTGTATGTGTGCTAACGGCTAGTACTGATACTAAATGAGTTTTGGGGTTGTAAAATGGGGTCTTTTACGGTAACTTCGGATTTGTTTAGCAGATGAATCTCTTTAGCTTTAATTAGTCTTTCCTTGTGTGTTTCGGCTAGCTTCTTGGTCTTCTTATCGTGTGTATCTATTCGCCTAAGTATTTCTCCCATACTATAAGTTTCTCTGTTTAACTGGAAGAATTTCTTTGATTTATACTTTGATATTCTATGTATCCAAGTCTTAATGACTTTTAACTTCTCTAAGCCCTTAATTGCTTTAAAAGCTGTAACCCTATGTATTCCTGCTTTAGATATAATACCCTGAATACTATATTTACCTATTTTTGTTTTATTTGAGCAACTTCTAGCTATAACAAGATATACTTTTGCCTCAGCCGGGGTCATTCTTTGTAATATCCCATAATCAACGATAAAATTCGGAAAGGTTGTAAACTTAACCTGCTCGCTCATCTATCCTCCTACGCATACGGCTTCTTTAATACTTATGTTATTTATTTTAGAAACAAAATCTATTGCGTCTCCGTCCGCTCCGCAGCCGAAACAATGGAATCTATTCTCAGGAAACACCCAAAAGCTTCCTGTCTTCTCTTCGTGAAAGGGGCAGAGAGCTAAATACCTATTTCCAATCCTTCTTAATCTTTTGAAAGGGTAAAGGTCTAAAATCCGTCTCTCTTTTGCCTGTAGGAATTTCTCTTCCCAACTGTTATCACTTGTAAAAAACTTCTGATATAAAGACAGCTTCTTGAGTTCTTCGTTTATCTTTTTAAGATTGTTAGTAAAACAAGTTATGTAAGCCTCTCGCCAGAATATTCGGGAGAATTCGTCCTTGAGAAAGGAGATTCGCTCCATAAAAGGCCTGACTTCTTCTTTTAAAATTTTCTCTCTTTCCTGCAGGAGCTCTGTTCGCTTTACTTTTACCAATTCTTTTACTTCTGGAAATATGTCCAAAAACTCTTTAATACCAGGGTAATCATATTCATATATGCAGTGTTCCCCATTGTGTTTATAAAATTTGGACTTGCGCATATTTTTAACTCCTTTGTTGTGGAACTATCAGCTCTCTCAACTTAAGCAAAAGGTCTTGATTTTTGCCTTAAATATTCCAAAGCTAACTTATTTAATTTTTTAATGGTTTTGCTAACTTCTGCCTGCGAAACCCCCACCATTTTAGCCATTTCTTTTTGGTTTATAAGTTTACATTTTTCTTGGTATAACGCAGCTATCATTATTTCTTTTGAGTCTTTTAAATTTTCTCTAATATGGTAAAAAGCTGCACTGAAATTGCATATTGCAGCGATTTTTAATGGGTTCGGACAATGCCTATTGCCCCCTATCCATTTATCTGGAGGTATAATTTTTAAATTTCCTTTTATAAAACAGGTTACTTTTTTAAATTTATTCTTTATTTGGTCTAGAGAGTTTTTAAGTTCTTTTATTGTTGTTATTGTTGTAAAATCCATATCTTCATCTGTAAGAATTTTGTTAAGTATTCCTTTATTTAAAAATCCTTTAACCCCAGATTCTCCGATATATTTAATCCATACATTGAGCAACGTTTTTTCGTTATAGGTCAAATTAGAAAATGCGCCTGTACGTCGCAAATTTTCTTTAAATTCTTCTGAAATATACTCTTTGGTGGGTTTATGATTTGTAAAAAGAGTCTCTGAGGGGATATTCTTAACTAGATTCGAGCAAATAATTCTTTTTGAATATTTTAGAGAATTATATCCAATATATTCCTTGCTATAAACTTCGCTATAACAATTTCCCTTCTGAATTCCGGGAATATATTTTCTAGTACATTTCAAGCAATGACTTTCGAGCTTAATTAAGTGATAATATAAATTTGCGTCAAACACTTTGTTGGTATTACAACTCAAACAATTCTATATGTAGTTTCCCATTTTTATCCAAATTAATACTTTTAATAAGTTGTCTTAGAATTTCTCGCTTTGTAATATCTGGCAAACTAAAGAGCTCTCCGTTTAAGCTGTTTATCTCCTGCAACACATCGATTCTTTTGTTTTTGGTTTTAGGGCTTATTTCTAAAGAAAGTTTGTCTTTCTCCAAAAGCAGTTTTTCTTCTTCTTTTTTTAGCTCGAAAATTCTTTTCTCAAGTATTTTTCTATCAATAGATGAGTTTTCAAAAAGAGCAAGAAGTTTATTTTGTCTGCTGGAGATATTCTTTAATGAAACCTCTATTTTTTGCAGACGGTCTTCTGCGGATATGTTTGACTTTAGCTTATTTACAGCTTCCTCCGTCTCTGCTTTACTAAAATATAAATTTGCTCTTTGTTTTATGTAATCTAAAACAGTGTTTTCTATTTCTTTTTTATCAATGCTTTTCTGAGAGCAATTACCTTTTCCGATTCTTCCACTGCATTTATAATATGAATACGCTCTTGGGTTTCTTCTGTTAATCTTTGAGGAAGTATAGCCTGTAATTATTGCCCCGCAATGGCAGCGGAACAACCCCCTTAACAGATAGACTGTTCCTACAGGCTTAGGTAAGGCAAAGTGTCTAGAAAGGATTATTCTTTGCACCCTATCAAACTGCTTCTCGCTAACTATAGGCTCAAGGTTTATCTTAGTTATTAACCATTTATCTTTAGAGATAAATTTTCCCGAGCCCGGACGCTTTCCGAACGTTTGGAAACTTTTGTAAATAGGATTTTGCAGAATACGTTTAATCGTTGAAGAGGCAAAGGTAGTTTTCCGTTTGGTTAGAATCCCTTCTCTATTGAGCCATACAGTAATTTTTCTAAAGGATTGATAGTCCTCAAACATTGCAAACATTTTCTTTACTACTGCTGCTTCCTGTTCGTTAACAATAAGTTTCTTATCTTTAATATCTAGGCCGTAAGGGGCTTGCCCACCGCAGAATTTACCCTGCTTAGCCATTTGAAACATTGCGCTCCTAACTCTTTCAATCGTAGTATCTCGCTCGAGTTGCCCAAATGTTCCTACAAGCGTAAGCATTGCCTTTCCTATAGCCGTTGTAGTATCAAATCTTTCCTGCAGGGAAATAAAGTCCACTTCATATTCTTTAAGTTTGTCTAAAAATGTTAGTAGCGAGCGAACGTCTCTTGCTATGCGGTCATAACGATAAGTAATAACTGTCTTTACTTCCCCTGCCCCTATGTCTTCTATGAGTTGCAGGAGAGCCGGGCGATTAGGATTCGCTGCAGAAATACCATTGTCAACGTAATGTCTAATGTTTTTAAGGTTATGCCGGGAAGCCTCTTCCTCGTTCATTTCCTTTTGCCGGGGAATACTAAAGCCCTTATCCCTTTGAATTTCTGTAGAAACTCTTTCGTAACAGGCAGTAATCATTAGTTCTTAATTGTCTTTAAAATTTCAACTAAAATTCTTCCTCTGCGTTTTTTCTTTTCTTCGTCTGATATTCTTACCAACTTGCAACTAATCCTTGAAACTTTGCTTGCCATATTAACCCTCCTTACTCCAACGCCGATAATATCCGCTCTTCCTGCGGTCTTTCTTGTCTTTGCTTCCCTCGGGTCTACCTAATATCTTTCCATTCGCTCTTGCCTTCTCTAGCCCTGCCTTAGTTCTTTCAATAATTCTTTTTCTTTCTTGAGCAGCAACCCAAGCGAATATTGAGATAAGTAACTCTCCAAGTCCTGAATCTGTTGTATCTAGCCAGGATTCAGTCAAGCTCCTAACCGCAACCTTCGCCCTTTTAAGTCTTTCGAGATAGCCTAGAGTATTAGAGATACCTTCCCTGCTCATTCTGTCTAAACTCCAAATAAGAAGTAAATCAAATTTCCTTGCGTCTGCGTCTTTTAACATCTGAAGGAATTGCTCTCTGTCGTTTCTTCCTCCAGAAGCATAGTCAACGTATTCACCCACAACCTCATAGTTCATTGCCTTAGCAAAATCTCTTAACTGTCGGAGCTGATTCTCCGGGTCTTGAGTTCCGTCTCCCTTAGAAACTCTTCCTAAAATTCCTGCTCGCATACTTCCTCCTACTTTAATTCCTTTTTACAGCCATTCGCCAAGCATTTATCACAATAAAAAAATTCAACCTTATCTGTACCATAAACTTCTAATGTCCTTGTTGCTGTGTTCTTCTTTATAGCGTCTTCGGGTATAGCAATAAACTTTTCCTCGCAGCAACGGCATTGTAAAATATTTCCCTTTTTCATAACTCCTCCTATTTCTTTGTTGCTCCTGCATAATCCATTTTTAAAACTGAAATCTTTTTTCTTTTTCTTATCCAGTCTAACTTCTCGAAAGCTGTCTTTAAGTCTTTAGCTCTAATCTCGATAATCACACTAACTTGATAATTCTTGTTCATAACACCTTTTCTCCAATATGTAACTCAGGAAATAATTTCCCTACCTCTTCCTTCAGCTCAGAGCAAATCCTCAATGCAATGGAGGGCATTATTGCGGAAACCCTTCCTGTTTCGATAAACAAAATTGCTCTTTCATTAGAGCCTATCTTTTCTCCTAACGCTTTCTGTGTAAGGCCAGCTTTTATTCTTGCTGCCTTCATCTCTCGTCTTGCTAACATTTTGTCTCACCTCCTAATAATTATTCTTCAGAAACTAGGCAAATTTTTTTAGAGACTACCTGCCTCTAAATGTCCTCTCATATATAGACTGTTTTTCGACACCTTTTTCTGAAAACTCTTATAAACATTGAGAAAGATTTTTTAAAATTGACTTTTTTCTACCAAATAAAATTGAGCCGGGCTTTTTCATACCCCCTCATATACTTATGTAACCCCCTCATATATGGAGTGTTTTTAAGCACTTTTGAGGGTCAAAACTCAAAAAAGCTAATAAAATCAAGGTAAAATATTTTCGTAAACCCTATTGACAAATTGGAATATCAGAATTCGTATTGATTTTATTGGTGTTTAAATTGTCTAACATTGTATTTAATATTTTGTATCATACAAAGTATGAATACTAAGGCAAAAAAATCCCTAGCCTTTGAATCGAGACTAGGGTCTATTTCAGTTCATACTAAGTATGTTTATAACACGCTCTAAAAATTTTGTCAAGTCTTTTTCAGTGGAATGGAATAATACCAGGGAGTGTTGTCGTAAAATTCTTTTATTTCCTCTTCTATTTTCTTTAACTCTTCTTTTATTCTTTCAAGATGATATCGCAAGCCTTGCTCGTTAATAATCTGTTCTGCCTCCTGGGTAATGTCATTTTCTATCCATTCTTTTTTATCATTTAAAGCTTCATAAAGTTGGAATTTTATCTCTACGTCTGGTTGTAGCATAAAGGGTATTTCAAACTCAAACTCTCCTTGTTTTGTTCTGGCTGTTCCATTTTTTATTTTTTCTTTAACCATTTCTGCTGTTTGAATTATTTTTTTTCTTGCTTTTCCTTCAGCGGTTCTAACTTCTTTAATATAGCTCCAAGAAATATTGCACATTCTCATAATACGAATATTTCTAAGAATGTAATATTCATTTCTTGAATAAATTCTTGTTTTCCCTCGCCCGTGTTGCGGCATACCTAATTCCCGGATAGTTTTACCTATCCAAGAAGGGGTAACACTGAGTTTCTGGCAAAGTTCTATTAGGGTTAGCTCTGTAGGAATAATAGCCATAGTGAAAGTATTATACTTTGTATGAAGTCAAAGTCAATTCTAAATTCCCTTCCCTTATGATATAATCCTTTAATGAAAAAGTTAATCGGTATTAAAGAGCTCTCCGCTCAAATTGGCGTTCCTGTAAATACAATCTACTCTTGGACGTCAATGCGAGTTATTCCCTTCTATAAGTTAGGCAGGCTTGTAAAGTTTAATGAGGAAGAAATAGAGAAATGGATTGAGGAAAGAAAGCAACCTGTTTCTAAGTTTGCGGAAGAATACTGGAAAAAATAGCCTTGATGTTTGTGGTTGAGAATGGGAAGGTAAAGGAAACTATGAAAAGGAAGATTTTAGAAAAGAAAGAAACGAGGATATAGAATGCTACGTATTGTTTTTAAGATAATTTTTGATTTGCTTATGGTTACCTGCTAAAATAAAAATTACATTATCGCCTGCCCACTGGAATAAAACTCTCATAGCCCTATTGTCTCTTACTTCAAAATGGTTGTCTGGAAGAGGCTTAAAGCCCAATCCAGGTCTTAATGATTTTTCTTTATTTAAAACGTCTATAATTTCGTAGCATACACTTTTTATATTTTCTTTGTGTGTTGCTGGTAGAGACTTAAGAGATTTATCAAAAGAGGGTTTAAAATCAAACCCAATCATAAAGATTTAATATGGGCTTTTGCAGCCTTAGCAGACTTATATACTTTCCCTTTCTGAGATGACAATTGTTTAATTTTCCTCCATTCCTCAGCAGTATAACTCATCTCTTTTTCTTTTACTTCGACAGGGGTTAACATAATCCCGTGTGGAGTAATAGTTAAAGATACGAATTTATTACCTTTTAGAAAAATCTTTCTTACAATATTAGGAATGGTTAATTGCCCTTTTGGATTAAGTTTTATGATTGTTTCTCCCATTTATCCCCCCTTCTTATTTTTCCTACTTTCCTACTTTCCTCTTTTCTGATTAAAGTATACCATATCATATGGAAAATTACCAATCTGTCAAGCTAAAACTTACCCCTTAAATTGACCTATTTTTACTAATGTTTTACCCCCATTTTTACTAACCTTTTTCTTGTCTATGTTAGTTTACGCACGGGCAGGGGTTCATCGCGGCGGCAAATAAAAAACGGGAAGGAAACTTAAGATGCTTGGCCGCTCTTGATATGTTGATTGAGCCGTCCTCAAGCGGCTGGCGAAGCGCCTCTAAAGCATCTCTGCTAAATTCCGGAAGTTCATCAAGGAAAAGCACTCCGTTATGAGAAAGGGTTATCTCTCCGGGCTTTATGTTCGTCCCTCCTCCGACTAAAGCAATATTTGAAGAGGTGTGATGCGGGGATCGAAAAGGCCGCGCCCTTACTACCGGCTGCGATTTATCCAAAAGGCCTGCCACACTATAAATTTTAGTGACCTCCAGGCTTTCCTCAAATGCCATATCCGGCAAAATTGTAGGTAGCCTGCGGGCGAGCATGGTTTTGCCCACACCCGGGGCACCAAGCAAAAGGGCGTTATGCATGCCGGATGCAGCAACTTCCAATGCTCTTTTGGCAAAAGACTGGCCTTTGACTTCGGAAAAATCAACTTCATATTGGGAACTTGCGGGAATCAAATCAGCCGGCTCAGCGCAGAAAGGCTTTTTTTCAACCATACCGCAGAGAAAAGATACGGTTTCATTCAGGCTTTTTACAGGATACACATCCAAACCGCGAACCAGAGCTGCTTCGCTGGCATTTTCCAAAGGGACAATAATTTTTTTGCCTTTACCTTTTGCGTATAGCGCCATGGGGAAAACCCCGCTTACGGGTTTAATGGCGCCTTCCAAAGAAAGCTCACCTATTATAAAATAGGAAGAAGTATCCAGATTAACCTCGCCTGATGAAGAAATAATGCCGAGGGCAATAGCTAAGTCAAAATGCGTGCCTTCTTTTTTGACGTTGGCAGGTGCAAGATTTATGGTTATTTTTTGGGAAGGAAATTCAAAGCCGCTGTTTTTTATGCCTGAACGCACCCGGTCTCTGCTTTCGCGTACCGCGGCATCACAAAGCCCGATTAAAGAAACTGCCGGAAGTCCCCTTTGAACATCAACCTCGACGCAAACAGGGTAAACATCAAGGCCGAGATTGCCTAAAGAAGTTGTCTTAGAAACCACTTTTTATGTCCCCTGCCGAATAAGACTATACCATCTTAAACTGCGTTACAAAAAGGTTAAGCTTCTAAAATATTTTTATGTAATCGTGAGAGCAAAGGAACTGGAACACAAGCAGATTCAGCGGTGTAGTTATTTCTCCACGCAAAGCATTTTTTCAATTATCACATTTACTATATTGCGGTCATGGTCGTTTATTTCGCAAAACTCAATACCTGTGTCGTGATAAAGAATGCCTTTTCGGTAGGGGCTTTTCTTATCAACAACCCATACAACTTTTCCCTGGCAGGTTATTTTATTCTCTTTAAGATGCACCTCGATGCCGACAAGGCTTCCTGCTTCAATTCTTTCCCCGATTATAACGCGCACTCCTCCGGCAGAGATATTTTCTGTATGTGTGGAGATTGAGTGTTCGGGAAAATTATATATCAGTATCTTGCAGGGAAACCTTGCTCTTATAAATTTTCTTTTTTCTATGCCGTTATACATAGAATTGGCGTTGGTATAAACCTTATTTTTTCCTAAAATTCTTTAGCTTATATTTTTGCAATTGTTTTCTCTCTCTAAGCAACCGTGGAATGCTTTTCTGCCGGTTTGTATTTTTTCCTTTAGCCATAACCCGTAAACAGTAGATTTAAAGCGCATCAAGTGTTTAGGCTAAGCGGCTGCGCTTTTTTAATACTAGACACTCAAAAATATAACACTTATTAAATTCTACATCTTATTGGGTAATTTTCAACCCAAATTTTCAAGGCAGAAAAACCGCAGGGCAGTGCAAGAATGGGGCTGGTATTTTAACGGGGGTGCGTAACAACTATCTTTTCAAGTTGTATTATCTTTTCGCGGGAAAAAGTGGTTTTTCCGCTTCTGGTCATAAATCCCTGGTTGCCTAATCTCATCTTTACCACATCTATTTCTCGCTGGGCTCTTACTTTCAAATCCCAAATTCTTTTCCTTAATTCCTTAACGCTCTGGTTTCTTTTTGCTATAACCAGCTTTTTTTCGTCTAAGGTATTGATTTTTCCTTCCCATAACCTTACTTCTTCTTTTAAGTCGGCCACAGCCTTATTCAGGGCGGCGTTTTCTTCTTTTAAAGATTCTTTTTCTTCTTGCGCCTGGCGCAGCATGCCTTCTGCCTCAGCTAATTTGGCTTTGACTTGTATTAATTCACCCATCAGCGTATCTTTATCATAGTTTACAGCGACCAAAGTCCCCTTTTTATCCTTAAATTTATCGCCTAACTGCCCTAAATCTACGCTTACTCTTTCGCTTTGGGCTGAACTTAATGCCCTTTTAAGAGAACGTATGATTTTGTGCTGGTAGACAACCAAAATTACGGCTAAGACTATTGCCGCTATTAATAAAATTACTACGCCTTTGCTTGTATTTCCTTTTTTTAAAATCATAAATACCCTCCAATTTAATTGTTATATTGTAAGCCAATATTACAATCTGTCAATGAAGAATTTAGGCATTATTATAGCCTTTATAAAGGTAAATAAAAGGCTTAAAAAAACTTTGTTTTTAGAGCTAATACAGGGCATTTAGCTTAAATCTTAAGCTTAACAGCTTGCCAGAGCAGGCTTTATATGGTAAACTTCCTTCAACTACAAGGAGGGCAAATGGGAAGATACAAAGAAAAATTAAAGAGGATTCACAGAAAAAAAATGAGAAAGGCCAAGGAAGCAGTGAGGCTATATTATAAAAAAGAAATAGCCTATGAAAAATTGAACGCTTTAGCTAAGAAATTCCTGGCAAAAAGAAAAAGCAAAGAAAAGAAAACCTCTTAAGCACCGAACTTATAGTGCTTTTTAACTCTTTTTTTGATATCCCATTTACATTTAAGGCCTTTTGGGAAAATAACCAGGTCGCCTTTTGTTATTTTTACTTTGCTGTTATCGCCAAACTCAATCATAACCTCGCCTTCAAGGAATAAGCAAGTCTCTTTTTCATCGTAGAACCAATCAAATACGCTTACCTCTTTTTCCCAAATCGGCCAGGACTTGATATCCAAATCCTTTAATTCTTTTTCTCCGGGCTTTCTAACTTCAATTATTGCAGCCATCAAATTTTATTTGCTTTTTTTCTCCAGCAAATCGAGTATTTTATTTATCTTATCAACCAAAGGAATTAAAACATCTCCCTTGCGCAGTTTTATTCTAAGGGAGTATTTCCCTTTGATAACCTCTTCCAGTATCTCCTCCATACGCGAAAGCGCTCCGAAACCTTTGTGCAAAATAAACGCCATAGTAATTAAAAGGATAAGCAAAATTGCCCCAAAGTTAAGCTGAAAAACCATATAAGCTACGTCTCCGCTTACATCAAACTCTCTCCAGCCTAACGTCTTTATGGAAACGTACGCGTTAACAAAAAAAGAAATAATAACCATTACCAGGACAATACGGATAAATTTAAACTGTATAGGTATTCTAAGCCGGGGTAATCTTCTTCTCATGCTAACCTCCTTTTTTAATGAGATAGCATTTTTTCAAGCGTAGCGTAGAAAAAATGCGTAATCGAATTAACCCAGCACTAATTTTCTGCTTATGAGATGGCTTCTATGAAAAATTAGTGCTGGGTTAAATTCAGCTACGCAAATTTTCGGCGCTTTACGGTTTGAAAATTTGCTGCTTCATTTAATATGTTAAAGAAAATATTTGATTATAATATTTTGATATTGATTTTATTGAGTTTACAAGCACAGCACCTAAAATAACGCTTATCACAATTACCACAACGCTTATAATTATTTTTTTATCGCGTGATAATCCTGGATTAAACCATATCAAAGGAAGCATCAGCGGCCCCACGCATAAAAAAGAAATTATCAAAAACGATATTCCAAAATACCATTTATCTTGAGTTTTTTTAACCAGAAATTCGCCGCAGAAGCGGCACTTTACAGCCTCTTCCTGTATAACTTCTGCACAAAAGGGGCATTTTTTCATATTTATTTTATTATACTCTAAATTTTAACATACGGTAGTGAATTTTAGTTATTCGTTAATGTCTTTTTGCTCATTTTGATAGACAGCTTCCGGGTATAATCCTTTTTCCGCCAATTCAGCCTCTATAGTATAAGTTTTTTCTGCCTGAAATAAATAATCCGCGTATTCAACCGGATTATATTTTGCGTTATTTAATTCCTGCTTTTCCTCTTCCTCAAGCCTCTTTCGCTCATCAGTAACATTAAAATCCAGCCGGGACTGTAATTTATCGCTGTGTTCGGCATCCCTAAATAAAATATCCTTTATCTCTTCGTGGATGTCGCTTCTTCCGGAAATTTCACCGAGGTTAAGACAGCTCTCCAGCCTCTCCAGCATCTGTTTGCGAAATTGTAAAATCTTTAGCTTCATTTCCTGTTTATGTATCCACATACCCTCAAGCTTTTTGCGTTCTTCGTAATATAATTTTTTTAACAATTCAATATACATGGCCCCTCCTTGCGAAGCGTTATGGCAGGCATAAGATAAGTCCTGACAAGAAAAATAACATAAATTATTTAATTTTATGGCGGGAAGTGGATTTTCCGCCTGGGGCGGACCCGCCTTTTATTTTTATTAAGGTGGCGGGGAACCACTATCTTATTTACCGCCTCAATGCTTAAAGAATATGGCGGGAAGTGGATTTGAACCACCGACGCAACGGGTATGAGCCGTTTGCTCTACCAAACTGAGCTATCCCGCCAATTTTTGTTTGCGAGTAAACCTGCGATAAGAAAAAACTAAGGGAACCGTTTGTTAAATGAGCAGGCGACTTATGGCAGCCGAAGGCGAACATAAGTC